>Ga0265595_1000042_pt1 | contig 106857 bp, 104 predicted proteins | sample saktaG_15_FD_190148 | JGI IMG/M metagenome (GOLD analysis project Ga0265595, IMG submission 190148) | Saline water microbial communities from Sakinaw Lake, British Columbia, Canada - sak_2013_06_06_50m | ecosystem: Environmental > Aquatic > Non-marine Saline and Alkaline > Saline ... | reverse complement strand
GTACCTTATCCCACTTCTTGTTCCAGTCCAGTTGCTCTGCCATCTCACCCCAGAATCCCTCCATATCATCAATAGACCTCTGATAAATCTTTTTGTACTCGTCCATGCTCTTGATGTATGCCTTTTCTTTAAGTTCCTTGGGAGGGTTGAAAACCCTTTTCTCCTCCATCATTGAGGTAATTATCTTCTTTTCTTCCACAGCTAAACTCCTTTTCAGATTTAAGTTTATTTTTGCTGTTGGACTTACTGAGAACTTTTCTGAGATAATACGGCAATAAGCCAGGTCATCAGCAGCTCATCAGGCAGCCCACACAAGTTCGCTATTATAGCTAATTTTCTTTCTAAATTCAAGCTCAGTCCTTGCTGTTGGACTTACGGATGACCTCAAAAGGCTAGCATCTTTGGCTTCCCCATGACTTTTGCTGTGGCAACTTTGTTATTCCAAGCTTTATAGGCTAAGAATTTCTTGTAGTATCTCAGGTTGGAGCAACAAGAGGTTGTTTATTGGCGACTACCAATAAACAACCTCTTCAATCGGGACTTAGTGTTTAGCTAATCTCTCTAGCGTCTTTAGAGAGGTATCTATACCTCTGCCGAAGAGTCTGAGCTGGATGGGTTCACCATTACCCCACTTTTTGTAAACTCGGCAGACTTCACAGATGCTGGTGTCTGTGCCTGTAGCCCCATAATCATCCAGCTTGCAGTATGTGCCCTCTATTTCCCAGCAGGGCAAGAAAGGATACTTAGTCGCTGGGCACTCCTCTCGTATCATCGCTGGACAATGGCACATCTCCCAGCACGGGGCTTTCTCTGTCCAAAAACTGACCTGCTCTTCTTCGGCTACCTTTGTCTTCATTTCAGCGGCCTCCTTGATTCTTCCAACTAACTCTTGGGTCATCACTATCACCTCCTTGTATTATTTATCCAACTTCATCAACCATCTTCAGTTTAACAGGTAGGTGAGCAGGTGCCATCCGCCTTAAGACTAATTTTTACTTGTACTGGGACGCAGTGATGTATTAACTTCAATCAGCTTTATCAGTTAGGCATTTGAGCCTGTAATTGCTATCATTATTGACTCTGCTGGTTTAAAATACTTAGGCCATTTTACTTACCTGTTGCGTAATTGGCTTGAACAGGAAAATCTTAAAGGCTATAATCACACTCAGGGTAAATTGCTGAGGTGATAATATGGAAAAGACTAGGATTTTGCTTGCTGAGAATCACATAGTTGTGCGGGAAGGTACTAAGAAGCTCTTGGAGTCTCAGCCTGATTTTGAAGTAGTTGGCGAGGCTGGTGATGGTGAGGAGGCTGTTGAGCTGGTCAAACAGCTTCATCCTGAAATTGTTATTATGGATATTTCTATGCCAAAACTCAGTGGTATTGAGGCGACGAAGCAAATTAAGGCCCTCTATCCGAGTACAGTGGTATTAGTACTCACTGGATATGATAATGATGAGTATGTTTTTGCCTTAATAGAGGCTGGTGCTGCCGGCTATCTACTTAAAGAGGTAAGCGGTGATGAGTTAATTGATGCAGTTCGCCTGGTTAAAGCTGGTGAACCGGTACTACATCCCAGAATTATGCGTAAGGTTCTGGCCCACTTGAGAACGCCGCTGGAGGAGTCGACTGAGACAGTGGCAAAGGAGCTATTAAGTGAGCGTGAGATGGAAGTGCTAAAATTAGCGGCTAGAGGCATGACTAATATGGAAATTGCTGATGGTTTATCCCTTAGCGTACGGACGGTTCAGGCCCATCTGAGAAGCATTTTTAATAAACTGGGGGTTGGCTCGCGGTCAGAAGCGATAGTTTATGCCTTAAAAAAGAAGTGGCTCAATTTAGAAGACCTCCCTTAAGCCAGTCTTCAACCCCTTGTAAGTTCAGTTGAAAGTACCTCGGTTAGTCTTATGGCAAAGATAGAAGGTTCATCAAGGATTTGGGCTAACTACCATTTTTGGTTGATATTGGCCTTATTTGTCTTCTGCACCGTGCTTCATTATCCAGAATTGGTGGGCATACCAGCATCGTTTTCTCCCAGCCTGTTGCTTGGTTTGAGCCGTCATGCTGTAGAGCGCATCTTGTTTTTACTAGTCGTTCTTTATTCTAGCTTTGTCTTTGGAACGATGGCTGGCTTAGGCGCCTCATTAGCTGCTTTGGCAGCTATGCTACCTCGAGCTCTTCTCCTTTCACCGCATCGTTCTGATGCCTTGCTAGAGGTAGCTGGGGTTACTGTTGTTGGTATAGTTGCCTGCTTGTGGTTCAGAGTACGGCTCCGGGAACAGAGGCGTTATCAGCAAGCCTTAATGAAATTGGAGGCAGCTCAAGAACAACTCCAATTCCATGTAAGGGATGCTCGAAATAATTCGAGAAGGCTGGCTACCCTTATCACTATTTCGAATGCCTTATCCCAATCTCTCGACCCTGAAAAGGTTATAGCTATTGCTGTTGATATGGTTACAGAAGTAATGGAAGCAGAGGTTATATTGGTATATTCCCTGGATAACAAACTTGGTGAGCTTATCCTTATGGCTCATGAAGGCATATCTAAGGAAGCTGCTCGGGAGCTAGAGAGAATAAAGCTGGGCGAAGGTTTTAATGGGCGGGTAGCTGCTACTGGAGAACCGCTGATTGTTGCCAATGCCTCTCATGACCCCAGGTTGACTCGACCAGCGGTAAGGAAAATGAAGATCGAATCGCAACTCATTGTGCCCATGAAGTCTAAGGGTCGGGTTATTGGGACTATTTGTGTAGGCATGCGCCGGCCTCGCCAGTTTCTCTCTGATGAAATGGAGTTGCTAAGCACCATTGCTGGTCAGATAGCATCAGCTTTGGAGAATGCTTATCTTTATGCTGAGTCACGTCGGATTGCCGACCAACTCTATAAATCGGAAAGAGATTATAGAAGCTTATTTGAGAATGCTCATGATGCCATTTGGTTTCACAATTTCGATGGTGTTATCTTGGCCGCTAATAAAGCGGCAGAGCAACTCACTGGTTATAGCATCGAATCTTTGATAGGTATGGATGTAGCCTCCTTCTTATCGCCAGAGGCGCTTGAATTAGCCAAAGAGGTGAGATACAAGCTATCGATAGGCGAGGCCCTTGTTCAGCCGTATGAGCAGAAGCTAATCAGAAAGGATGGCTCAGAGGCAGTTCTTATGCTGACTTCAAGTTTTATCACTTTTGATAGTCAGCCAGTAGGCTTTCAACACATCGCTCGGGATATTACTGAGGAAAAGAGGATGCAAGATAATTTGCACTTCTATCTTCAGCAGATTACGCAGGCTCAAGAGGAGGAAAGAAAACGAATTGCTTGTGAACTCCATGATGATACTGCTCAAGTGCTGTTTGCCATCTCTCGGCACATAGATAACTTTATGCGTAGTGATGCAGCTTTGCCAGCTCAGCAAATCGCTTTTCTGCAGGAAATCCGCCACCAAATCGGTACTGCACTGCAAGGGGTACGGCGGTTTAGCCAAGACCTTCGCCCTTCAATTATAGACGATTTGGGATTACTTCCAGCAGTACAATGGCTGGTTAAACAGATGGATGAACAATATAAGATTAAGACTGAGTTAGCAGTGCTAGGTAGCGAAAGGCGTTTCTCTCCAGAGGTTGAGTTAATCTTGTTCCGAATTATTCAAGAGGCGTTAAGGAATGTATACAGACATGCTCAAGCATCTCAAGCTGAAGTTATCATTGACTTCAGGGAATCCAAGTTCCGGGTGACTATCAGCGATAATGGTAAAGGATTCCAGCTTCCAGAAACTGTGAGCGACCTATCACGCAGTGGTAAACTTGGTCTAGTTGGTATGCAAGAAAGGGCCTCATTGGTGAATGGGAACGTAACTGTGAAGTCTGAACCAGACTCAGGCACGATTATAACAGTAGAGGCACCAATGTAAGGGTGTAGTCTAGGCCGTGTATGTTCCACGTCAAATTTCTTTTAGATAGTCTGCTAGCTTGTCTTGAGGCATTACCTTTGTTGCTTCATCGCTTATTTGTCTGTCTGGGTCACCCTGCTGATTGTTGATTACTATAGCAATCGGTACTTTGCTATCCATCTTCCTAATCTTGGCAATTTCTTGCAAGTCCTCGTCTTTGGGGAAATATACCAAAACGGCCTTTGCTTCACTAAGCAGGAATGTGTGTATGAGGTCCTCTGCTTGTTCAGCTACAAAAACTTTGTAACCTTTGCTTTTGAGTCCAGCCAAAACACCAAGCTGGTATTCTTTGTTATTGCTGAAGATGAGCAGAGTTTTTAGCAGAGCGTTCATTCTGGCGATTATGTTGTCAAGCTTAATGGCACCCTCATTGCTGAATTTCTTCACGTATGGTATCCCATAGTACATTATATCGATTAGATATTTCGTCTCTTTGAGGGGTAGATCTCCCATAGTGACAAGCGGTTTTGACTTGTTTATGCAGGCTTCTAGTAGTTCTGCCACGCCACCGGCCAAGTTGACGTCTATTATGGCTGCATCAATGTCATGTTCGGTAATTTGTTCTAAGGCTACTTCCTTAGATTCGGCTGGGTAAAGCAAGTAGTCTGCGTCCAGAAGTGCTCGCCCCAAACGGCTCAAATAGTTGGCATCATTGTCAGCAAGTAATACTTTAAAGCCCATCCTTGGGATGCCTCCTAACTGCATTGCTGATTACAAAACTACAGGTGTTTCTTTGTACCACATATTATACTCGACTATCCTGGCTGAATACCACTAGATGATATTGCTGAGTTGTGAATCCACTCCTGCTTCACACTCTCATAATTCTTTGGTATACTATTGCTGCATGTGGGACAAGGGTGGAAATAGATTACTTTCATAAAGCTGTAGAGATGCTGCTTCGTGATAATTTTCTCCGAGCAGGCTGCGGCAAGAGCAGGTCGTATTTGATATTCCTTGGCCTCGTAGCTCAACGGCAGGGCAGATGGCGTGTATGAGGTTGGTCGTAGATTTGAATTCTGCTGAGCGTGGAAGCGTGGGATTTAATTCCTGTTAGCAGCGGTAACAAAGCCAGTGAAAGGAGGCGATGTAGCGATAGCTTTATTAAAGAAATCATGACCAGACGAAAAAGTTTTGAGAAAGGAGAGGGCCATGGCTTATGAAAATTTGATTGTTGAGCGAGAAGAAAATATCGGGATAATCACTCTGAACCGGCCGCCAGCTAATCCAATAAATTATGCTGTTCTAGATGAACTCGACAAAGCCTTGACTGAACTGGAACAGGACAAGGCAATAAGAGCCTTAATCATCACTGGTGCTGGCGAAAAGGGGTTCTCGGCGGGCTTTGATGTGAAGGTTGCTGGTACGCCAGAGGCGGAAAAGATTGGGCCTAAAGGCCATGAGGTATTTAGTAGAATTGAGAGGTATCCCAAGCCTGTAGTAGCAGCAATCCAAGGCTTTGCTCTCGGTGGTGGTTGTGAACTGTCGATGGCTTGCCATTTCAGGATAATGGCAGATGTAGAGAAAGTAGTAATTGGTCAGCCTGAAATTGACCTGGGCATCATTCCCGGTTGGGGGGGGACTCAGAGGTTGCCTAGATTAGTGGGGAAAACCAAGGCGCTTGAAATGCTCATCCTCGGAACGAGAATAAGAGCTCCAGAAGCTTTAAATATTGGACTTATTACAAAGGTGTCTCAGCCAGGAGAGGTGATGCAGGATGCTAAGGAGCTTGCCAAAACATTAGCTAAAAAAGCGCCGGTTGCAGTGAAGATAATTCTGGATGCGGTGGCTCGTGGGCTTGAAACGACCCTGGATGAGGGATTGAAAATCGAGCTGGAAGGTTCTCGGCAGGTGCAAAAAAGCAAGGATGCCATGGAGGGGATGATGGCATTTATCCAGAAACGTGAGCCAGATTTTAAAGGGGAGTAGCGTTCTTAATAACAAAAATAAAAAAGGAGGTTCTGATATGAAAGCAGAAGATGTCAAGAAAATAGTGGTGATGGGTGCAGGTGATATGGGGCACGGAATTGCCGAAGTGGCACTCCTCAACGGCTATAAGGTGGCAATGAGAGACATTGAGCAGAGATTCGTTGATAAAGGGCTTCAGAGAATTGAAGAGAGCATGGCAAAGCTTGTGGAGAAGCAAAAAATCTCCGAAGAGAATAAGAAGGCAATGTTGGGCAACATTGAAATCTTTGTTGATGTAGGTGAGGCGGTTAAAGATGCGGATTTTGTCATTGAAGCAGCTCCTGAAGTCATGGATATCAAGAAAGCAGTGTTCCAAGAGCTGGATAAGCTAGCGCCGGAGCATGCTGTGCTTGCAACAAATACCTCCAATATGAGCATTACGGGTATAGCATCAATCACCAAGCGGCCAGAAAAAGTTGTTGGGATGCACTTCTTTAACCCGGCTGTTCTGATGAAGCTCGTTGAGATTATAAGGGGAGACAAGACAAGCGACGAGACTATGCAGGTAGCCTATGACGTAGCAGCAAAAATGAACAAGGCTCCAGTCATGGTTGAGAAAGACTCTCCAGGTTTCATCTACAACAGGGTTCAAGCGCCTACTTCAATTTTCTTCGGCGCTATATTGGACAGAGGAATTGCCACCCCTGAGGAAATCGATGCCAAGATGAGGCAAATGGGCATGCCTATGGGCCCATACGAGCTGATGGATTATGTAGGATTGGATGTTGCTTATCATAGCTGTCTATACTTTGCTGAGACGGTCTCCCCAGACTATAAACCGACTAAATGGCTCAAGGAAAAGGTTGATGCAGGTACCCTGGGAAAGAAGACAGGAAAAGGAATCTTCGATTGGTCTAAGGGAAGACCTGCTATAGACTTAGCCAAGGCTAAGGAAGACTTTGATATAAATGATTTGATTGCTATACAGGTGAACGAAGCAACGAAACTGCTTGAGGAAGGGGTAGCGAAAAGCCCGGATGATATTGACAAAGCGATGGTTAATGGAGGCGGCAGCGCGTTTGGCCCATTCCAGCTTGCTAAGGGAATAGGCTATGATAAGCTAGCAGAGAAATGCGAAGAGCTCGCTAAGAAGTTCGACACGGATGTATTCAAACCAACTGAAACATTAAAGAAGGGGAAAGTTTGAGGCTAGGCGTAAGAGGCAGAAAAGTAGGTAATAGTATATTAAATAGACGGAATAGGAAGGCTGTTAAGAGAACGAGGTTGTTAACACGAACTTTGTAGAAAGGCCTAATGATGCCAGCGGTAGTCACTCTGGGGATGGGGCAGATAAGGTGAGATTCTTGTTGAACTAGAATGGTGTAAGTTTTGTCATCTTTTGCCAGACCCATCTGTTGGCGCTCAACGACCTTAGCTTGTCATATGCTGTCTTCTTGTCCAGATGCATTTCATCAGCTACTTGTTCCACTGTTGCACCATCGGCTTTACCTAGGTGCTCAAGTATATTCGCCTCGTCATTCCTCTCTGTCTTCTGGAGTACTGGTATCGCTTCCCTACCTGATTGAGTTAACACATAATACTCCATATAGTTCCCCCCTTGCCGAGTAAGACTGAATGTAAGCTAGCCAGCCTTGCTATTAGGCTTTTGGGCGTTGAGTGGTTCCATTGGTATACTTCCCACACGAGCAGCCTTGTTAGCCTCTGATCTTACAACGTTTTGTACGATTGTGTCACTAGTCTATCTGAACGAGATCGACAGTTATATTTTGCTATATCATACTATACTATACTGTGCTATACTAGATTGTGTTAAATTGGTAGGTATACTAATGTGAAACACAAACAAAAAGGCAAGGTTGATGTTACTCCTCTCATTCTTAAATATATGGGTGAAGCTATCTGAAATCCATAATATTCTCCTGTAATTAGTACTAATGCTGTAACAGATTTAAATTTAAAAAGGTCCGCCTTTCTGTTATATTCTATGCCAAACCTAGGCAATTTTATATAAGCATATCCAATAAGCATATCCAAATTTAATGTAGAGGGTACTGGAAATGCAGGCTAAAGCCTCAGAGGAAGACATCCTGAATCAGCTTGAGCAAAAAGCTGGAGATTATGTAGAGATGTCTGGCAACTGCGCTCAGAGCAGTCTCTTGGCTCTTCAGGAACAATTTCACCTTGGTGATGCCTCGACCTTGAAAGCAGCTACCGCCATGCCTGGCATTGCTCTGAGAGGGGAGACCTGTGGGGCCGTAATCGGTGGCCTTATGGCTATCGGGTTAGCCTATGGTCGCGATAAGTTAGATGATTGGGAAGGGCTTATACGGGCAATCAGACCAGCTAGAAAATTTTGCCGGGAGTTTGAAAACGAGTTTGGCAGCCTGATGTGTCGTGATATCCAAAAGCTGCTGTTTGGCAGAAGCTTTGCTCTGGCAGACCCGGCGGAGGCTGAGGAGTTCCAAAAAGCTGGCGCCTCGAAGAAATGCCGTGTTCCTCCTGGGAAAGCGGCTCGAATTGCTGGCGAAATAATAATGAGAAGAGAAAAACCCAGCTTAACCCAATAGGGCATGATGAAATACTAGCAGGCTTCTTTGGTTGGCAGTATAAAGTTTGAAGTCAACGGCTCAACATTGCTATGAGCGAGCTATTGAGCGGCTTTTGCGGGGCTAGTTCCTACCAATCCTCGGTTCTAGGGTCAAAGCCTTTTCCGGCTTGACCATAAGTATTGTTGCTATTGAAACGATGGCAAGCCCACTGAAGGCGAGCCATATCAAATGATAGCTTCCCATGGTATCAAATGCCCATCCAGCCAGGGCAGGCCCTATAATCCCACCGATTGCTGATGCCCCCATTATTACCCCAAGCACCTTGCCAAAGGAAGCTACCCCGAAATATTCCCTAACCATGGCTGCCCTTAGAGTAGCGTTTCCCCCAGTTCCTGATGAGAAAAGGGCAAGAAAAAGGAGAATAGCCCATCCTGCCTGGGCATATGAGAAAGCTAACATCCCCGTTCCAATAAGGCAGTATGTTCCGACCATGAGGTACTTTTTGTTGTAGATATCCCCAAGCCACCCGGCGACAAATCTACCAACGAGGCTGAGCAAGGGAATGGCTGTTGCCACAAGCGCAGCGTTTGTCCTTGATATACCGATGCTGCTGAGGTAAGGCATAACATGGATGACAACCGCTGAAAGAATTATGAACCGTGTTGCCTCTGCCAGGCTTATGAGCCAGAGGGATTTGCCCTTGAGCATCTCCTGAAAGCTAACCGCTACCTCCGGTTCCTGAGTCTCAGGATTGGGGATTGGCTCAGCTACTACTTCTCCGTCAGGGAGATAGCCATATTGCTCCGGCTTATCGCGAATGATGAGTGACAACGGGATTCCGAGAGCCCACATTCCTAATCCGATAATAACCAGCGCCGTTTGCCAGTCATAAATATCAATGAGCCAAACTATAAGTGGAATAAGCACTCCGCTGGCACCAAATCCGCAGGATACAATCCCAAGTGCCTTGCCGACTTTCTTCCTAAACCAGTTTGCGACTGCTGCGTACAACACCAGGCCAGTACAACTGCCTGCTCCTAGGGCGAGGAGGAGACACGCGCTGTAAAATATGACAAGTGAGTTGGTTAGGCTGAGGAGGATTAATCCAAAGCCTGTTGTAATGACTCCAAAGATTGCCAACTTTCTTGAACCAAAGCGGTCGACGAAGAAGCCTATTAGGGGAGCTAGGATGCCCATCTCTAAGCCGCGAAGGGAGCTGGCTATTGAGACTTGTGTATAGCTCCAACCGTACTCCTCTACTATTGGCTCGAAAAAGGCAGTAAAGCCGTAAAATACATTACCGGCGACATAAAAGGCGATGAAAAAACTAGCTAATACTATCCACCATCCGTAGAAAACTCCTTTTACCATGATGTCTCTTGGGATTGGCGTAGCCTAGTTGTTACAGAATTGAGCAATGCCTGAAATGCCTCTTCTTCAGCATGCTACTCAAACTCGATGGCCTGGCTGGCATCCAGGTAACATCGGCTACCTTCACTCCCTTCTAGTAGCATGGCCATTATTATTGCAAAGCTAGAGCTAGTCTTTTAGTAGTGCTTTGGCAATAGTAGCTCTTTGCATTTCGGAGGTACCAGTAGCTATTCTCGCTGCTCTTACTCGATGGTAAATTGTCTCCACGGGATGTCCTATCGTAAGTCCGGCTCCACCGTGAATCTGGACAGCTCTATCAGCTACTCTATTTACCATCTCGCTGGCAAATAGCTTTACCATCGATGCCTCTTTGCGTGCCTCCATACCCTGGTCTACCTTCCAGGAAGCATCATAAACCATACAGCGGGCAGCATAAATCTCTGTTGCCATATCAGCTAGCATTGCCTGGATTACATCTCGTTCGGCAATGGGTTTGCCAGACTGCACTCGTTCTTTGGCATAATCAGTTGACAGCTTTAATAATTTCTCTGCTACACCAACACATGAGGAGGCCCAGCGAATACGGCTGCGGTTTATCCTAATCATACTTGTCGTAAAACCCTTACCAACCTCTCCGATGACATTCTCTACCGGCACAGCGCAGTTTTTGAAAGTAAGAGTGGCTTCCATGTTGGTACCCTGCAGTGTAGCCGTATTCTGCACCTCGGCTATCTTAAAGCCGGGTGTGGTTTTATCTACAAAAAATGTGGTTGCACCACCATGCGCACCTAGTTCCTTATCAGTGATGGCTACAAGGATGATTACATCGGCATAGGGCCCGTATGTTACATAGGTCTTGGTGCCGTTTATTATGTAGGAATCACCTTGTTTGACAGCGCTTGTCTGAATACTGCTGGCGGCAGAGCCACCGCTAGGTTCAGTAAAGGCAAAACAGCAAGTTTTCTCTGCTTTCATAATTGACATAACATATTTTTTCACCTGGGCTTCGGTGCAAGAGTCGAAAAGCACACTGCCTCTGGACGGTCCCCCAAGGTCTCCGAGGATAAAGCCACCAAGAGCACATCCTGAGCGGCCTATCTCCTCCTCAAGTATGCATAAGGCTAAAAGGCCAATTTCCTTGCCACTGAACCTCTTGGGCATTTCTATCCCGTAAAAGCCCAGCTTTACTGAACGCTTGCGTACCTTATCCACTGCTTCTTGAGGGAAGATAGTATTTAGATTAACATTGTACTGTTTCTCGAGTGGCAAGACCTCGTCAGCGATAAATTTTTCTAGCTTCGCTCTGAGGTTCTCCGTTTCAGGTGCTATCTTAAAGTCCATTCCTCGCCTCTCCTATAGTAGCTTGTTGACTTTTAATCACTACCCCTTTATACAGTCAGAGAAACCGGGGGCAATTTCCTCTCCTCGGCACTTCTTGGCAGCACTGCTTCTCCTCGAAGAAGCGGCTGTATGCCCTGCTTTATAACTGATTTATGGTGGTGGAGACATCAGTGGCAGTGGCGTTTTTATCGAAGCAACCATAGAATTAAGGTGTTGGCTGATCTAGCGTCTTGATACTTTGAGTCTCCCCAAAATGACTTGGCAAGGTGGACTTACCAGGTTTTGGCAAGCCCCGAGGTTCTCAAATCCTATGGGTAGCTGGCCATTTATTCGCTTGCATTATATCATACTTGTCTGCCTAACGAGCAACAAAAAGGATGTATCTTTAATTGATATTCGTTATGTTAAAAGACCAAGATGAAAGACGATTATAATAAACTTAGCCTTCAACCTTAACATAATGGCCAGTCGAACTTATTGAAGTTTGACAGGGGAAGCTTTAGCTGGTTAAAGTGTCCATTGCTGGGTTGTGGTAGTATTGCTGGGGCACATGTTGTTGCTAGGTATCTGAAGGAGGACAGAAATCGAAATATACGCCATTACGCCGACTCTCAGGCCTTTGAACCTTCAGTCACCAATACCAGGATGCAAGAAATTTATAGGAGCATACCTGTTTACGTGTGAAAAGAATGCCATTGTCGATGCTGGCCCGACAGCGGCCATCCCTAATTTGCTCTCTGCATTGGCCGGACTTGGCATGGGTCCTAAAGAGATTGACTACATTGTGCTCACACATATTCATATAGATCATGCTGGCGGAGCGGGAACAGCGATTAAGGAAATGAGTAATGCCAGAGTTTTGGCTCACAGCCGGGCTTGTTCCCATCTGATTGAACCTACAATGCTTTGGAAAGCTAGCCTCAAGACCCTGGGAAATCTTGCCCTTAAATATGGCACTATTGAACCAATACCTGAAGATAGGGTTGCGGTTGCTACAGACCAAATGAAACTTGACCCAGGCCCTGGCCTGGCATTAGAGATATATCTTACTCCCGGACATGCTACCCACCACTTGAGTGTTTTCGACAGGGCGAATGGTGTTCTTGTAGCTGGTGAGGCGGCAGGAGTCTGCATTGATGGGGCGGTTAGGCCTGCAAATCAATTGGTTCTGGTAGGCTGTACAGGTCTCGAACCTGTGACACCCTGATTAAAAGTCAGAAACCTGATGCCCCACCTCATCCTTCCACGTAGCATTTAGGCATTCCTTGTTTAGTGTCGGCGGGTCCTTTGTATCTGGGAGTACCACCTTGTACCCCTGGGCACCAAATAGTTTGTCGGCAAAATGTCGGCACAGACCGCGGGCCCAAGTGAACAATAGACCAGACTTTTGGCCTGCTGGCCTTTAGCCTCACTACCTAGTATTCTTATCTGCCAAGTTATAGTCAAAGAGGCGCTCTTGGGGCAACCATTAGGGTGTCTAGTCTATTGTCTTCTACGGTGGATTTCAGTATTCTCATTGACTGCACATTTCAGGCATTTGTGACCGGGTTACACATTTGGGCAGAATGTGTGGTAGGGGCTCTGGTAGCTATCTCTCTACTCAATACGGGAGCTTGCTCACCTGAGATACGCGGGCCTGTCTCGCCCTATGCGCCCTCAGTCAATATACGGTTTACTTCCCTTTTCAACTGCTCAGCATCAAAGGGCTTCATAATATAATGGGCTTTGGTCCTGGAAAGAAAGGCAGTGGTCCTCGCCCCGATAACATCGCCAGTGATAAAGACTATCCTTCTGGCCAGGGATGGGGCTATCTTGTGAATACGCTTATATAGCTCAGTGCCACTCATACCCGGCATCTGGATGTCCAGCAGGATAAGGTGATACCTTTTGCTTTCAATCATTTCTAAGGCATCATCGGCATTGTCTATAGTCTCTACCTCGTGTCCTTCATCAGTCAGTACACGACTCACAAGTGATAGAACCGTCGGCTCATCGTCTACTACCAGTATCTTTGCCTTAGCTGCCTCCTCAGCCTCTTCAACCTCCGGCTCAGCCAGTTCCAACTGCTCGGGCCGGGTAACTATGGGCAACTCCACAATAAAGGTAGCCCCTTTGCCCGACTTGCTTTTGGCATATATCTGGCCGTTATGTTCAGCTATTATGCCGTGGCACATGCTCAGGCCAAGCCCGGTACCCTCGCCTACCTCCCGGGTGGTAAAGAAGGGGTTGAATATCTTATCCATATTCTCCTTAGCTATCCCCGGCCCGTCATCTTTGAAGGATATGCGTATGGCGTTGTCTATCTTCTCTGTCTTTATGGAGAGCCTCCCCTTATCATGGGCTAAGCTCATCTCCGTCTCGGCATTTACGATTAAGTTGAGGAACACCTGCTGGAGCTGGCCGCCGTCGGCGATAGTGGCGGGCAGTTCAGGGTCAAGACGGGTGATAACCTTTATATTGTGTGTCTTCAGCTCATAGGCTCTCAGGGCGAGGGTGTTAGCTATGAGGTCGTTGATACTGACATAGTCTCGCTGTGGCTTGTACTGGCGAGCAAAGGTAAGCATCTTGTTTACGATACCGGCTACCCGCTGGCCGCCGTCATTGATAACCTTTAAATCTTTCTTAATGTCCTCGGGGATATCCTGTCGCTGCATCAGCAACTGGGCATAGCCGATAACGCCGGTGAGGGGATTATTTATCTCGTGGGCGATGCCTGACGCCATCTCGCCGACTGTAGCCAGACGGCTGGCAAGCTGAGCCTTCCGCTCCAGTTGTCTTTTTTCCTCTTCCATTCGCTTGCGCTCGGTGATATCTCTGCTGATTCCCCGAAAGCCGATAATTTCTCCTTCCTGGTTTTGCAGAGGCGAAACTGAGTCTTCAGTAAATACTCTCGTTCCATCCTTTCGAACCGCTTGGGAAGAAAGGCCTTTGATTGGCTTGCCTGTCCGATAGATTTGATTGTAGGCTTTATACACGCGTCCAGTTTCCTCTTTGGATGTGTAGACCCGGTAGTTCATTCCCATCATCTCTTCTCTGGGATATCCCAACTGGCGACACTCTGCATCATTGAAGAAAGTGAATTTGCCAGCGAGGTCTACTTCATAGTAGCCATCCTCAATACTCGCCAGGATAGTCCGGTATCTCTCCTCCGATTGTCTTAAAGCTTCCTCCGCCTGCTTGCGCTCAGTAAAGTCTCTGAAGGAAACCATCATTGCCGGCTTCCCCTGATATTCAGTTGTTGCACCGACCGCGCTTACCCACAAATCTCTGCCATCTCTGGCTATCAGCCGGAACTCGTTAGTCTCACGCAGGTCCTTTTCAAGGCCATCTTCCAGCATAATCTTGGCGACTCGCTCTCTATCGTCGGGATGAACGGCAGTAACTGGGTCCAATCCCACCACTTCCTCCGGCGAACCAAGCCCAAAAACTCTCGCTGCATTTTGATTGCAAAGCACCACTTTTAATGTCTCCCTATCAATGACAGCTACACCCTCGAGCGCGGTTTCAAATAAGATTCTATAGTTGCGTTCACTCTGCCGCAGAGTTTCCTCAGCCCGCTTGCGCTCGGTGATATCCTCTCCCACGATTTGGATACCAACAGGCCTTCCCTCTTCCCAAAGTGCCTTGCCTCTTATTTCAAGCCACATCCAGCTCCCATCCTTACGCTTGAACTGTATTTCCAGGGGGCTAGGAGGTTTCCCCATCAGCTTCCCTTTCAGTTGTTCTCCCAACACTCTCACAGTTTCACGGGACAACAGACCGGCACTAAGCCCGTCCATACCGACCAGTTCGTCACGTGAATACCCTGTGCCCTGCAGGATAGTTTCATTGGCGTAGGTGATTTTGCCACTGAGGTCTGTAGTCAGTACACCTGTGGGAATTTCCTCCATCAAGTTCTCAAGACGCTCTAGCGAGCGTTTTAATGTCTCGTTCGCCCGCTTGCGCTCGGCTTCTGATGCTTCCAATTGAGCAACCCGCTGGCGCAATTCTGCCAGTTCACTGATGAGTTGCTCCTTTGTCTTATCAATGTTCCTTATCTCTGACCTCCTGAAATCGGAATTGCCATGCTAGCCTATAACAGGCAACACTTTATGCCTGCTCAGGTTGTCCTTTTCATAGCTGCAAACTGGCCAGTTTCAATCACCCGGTTGGCCTCTGCCTTCATTGCACTTACTTCATCTTCAGTGAATAACCTCCATCCTCTCCGATCCCTGTATTTAGCTTCCTCAAAGATGCCTTCCTTGAGCCAACGAAAGAAACTAGTTCTACTCATGCCAATCTCTCGACAAACCTCAGCAGTTCTATAATACGTCTGACCATTCATCGTTACCGGCATATTCCTTCACCTCCAATGCTATACAACTATAGTCTAATATATCTAACCTGTTAAGTGTATACCCCGTTGGTACCATTTCGGCAGGGACTTTAGTAAGGGGCTCTATAGGCTCTACTGCTATCGCATTGACAGACGCTTCCTCGGTCAACGCAAAACAAAACATGTAGTGCGAGGCTTTAGCCTCGCCCGTAACAGAGCCCCTGAGGTGGCCCTAAAGGATCGCGCTACATTGGTTGGTAAATCGGGGCAACTCTAAAGGATCACAGCTACACTAACCCCTAATTTCTAAACTTTAAGCAGATTGAAACGACAAAAGCCCAAAATCCAAAACATTGCTCTTTTGGTGATTTGAATATAGATGTTAAGGGCTAGCTAAAGACAACGCCAGATTGTTGGAATCGAACAAAATGGACGATTGTTACCTCTTTTTCATAACAAAGTACGCTGAGCAGTACCGTCCGGGATTTTGCTTGACCATCTCTATCTCTCGCTGTTCGGCGTCCAGCACTGCAATAGCCCTGGGATTATCAGCATGTTTCGTCCGGATTTTATGAATTCGCTTTTCCAACGGGGCATAGTATTCATTCCACCACGTCTCTTCGCCCAATACGAAATAGCCGAGTAAATCGTAACCGCAACTGAAGATCTGTTCCAGTTTCTGTGTGATACTGCCCACTTCATCATGAACCACGAGGAACCCATTTGGTTTGAGGAAACGCCGCCATTCTTTGAGCCCCCTTTCAAAACCGATTACTGAGATAGAGCCCTCGGCCCAGATGATATCGAAGCTTTCATCCGGGAAATCCGTATTGAACATTGAGCATTTCAGGGTCTTAACTCGGTCTGATAGCCCTGCCTTTTTGATCTTTCTCATAAGTCTATCTAGGAGAGGCTGGTTGATATCCAACCCTATTATTTGTCCATTGCTTAACCCTGCAAGTTCCATGGTCGGAATCCCAGAACCACAACCTATATCTAGAATTCGCGGCTTATCCAATTGTGGAAGCATCCGGAATGCTCGTCTCGTGTATTTGATAAGACGTTTTCTTACCAGGTCTTTATTTACTTGGAATTCTGCTTTCTCGGTCATTGATTACTGGTTTGATTCCAACAGGTGGAAATTGAACAATTCGCCCTAATGTTCAATGCTTGAGGTCATGTGCAGCAACATACCAATAGGAGCAGAAGCCCTAACCTTCAGCGAGTGCTAAGTTGACTGCTGCTTCCGCATGGAGCCGAGTAGTATTGAACACCGGAACATCTATATCACCAGCCCGAATAAGCAAGGGGAGTTCGGTGCATCCGAGTATAATACCCTCGGCACCTCTACTAATCAGCCTGCTTATAATATCAGTGCAAATACGGCGCGAAGAGGCCTTAATTTTACCCTCACAAAGCTCATCGTAGATGATTTTATGGAGAGTAGTCATATCGTTTTCTTCAGGCACAAGCACCTCAATACCAAACCACTTTCTGAGTCTTTCCGGGTAGAAAGCTTCCTTCATTACAAACCGCGTGCCCAGCAGCCCAATCCGGTGTAGCCCTCGTTCCTTGATGGCACTACCAGTTACATCAGCAATATGAAGTAGAGGCAAATTAGCCTTCTCCGCCACGACATCGGCAACTTTATGCATGGTGTTGGTGCAAATTACCAGGAAGTCGGCACCCGCCTGCTTAACAGCAATGCCTGCCTCGGCAAGAATACGGGCTGCGTCATCCCAGCGGCCTTCATGCTGAGCCGTTTCAATCTCATTAAAATCTAAGCTATAAAGAACCAGCCGGGCTGAGTGAACACCGCCTAACCTCAGGGCAACTAGCTCATTGATAATTCGATAGTACTCCAATGTAGAATTCCAGCTCATGCCGCCGATTAATCCAATGACTTTCATAAGTTACCCCTCTGCATGTCTCACAAACTATGGAAGTGGTACTCTTTTGCCTACCCCGCTCTCAATATAACCTTCTCCATATTGTTCTTTAAACAGCCTGCGCGTCTCATCTCCACTACAATGGCAAGGAGCTACCTTTTCCACAGCCAAGTCAACAAAACTGCTAATGATAGATTCAATTTGCGCCGAGGATGCTCCGGATAGATGGAAGCCACCCATCACTAAGTATACCTTATTATCTGGTACTATTTCCTTCGCTTTTCTGATGATATTCACTACGCCAGGGTGAGCACAACCGGTTATTATGACTAAGCCTTTGGTCGTGGTTATTATCAGTGACTGCTCCCTTGTCCCATGCCCAAGCTCGCCAGTGGTATACACACCTGAGAAAAGCTCTCTGGCTTCATATACCTCTTCCACCTCTGCCCCAGAGGACTTTACCTCATCCTTAAAGCTTTGCGGAAATGACTGCGGCAGGTAAACAGTGACAGCGCTGTTTTGCTCTAAAAAGCCATTCAGCCCACCCACGTGGTCACCGTGTATGTGCGATAGCACCACGGCATCAACCTCTCCAGAGTCAATCTGGAGCTGTCTCATATTGTGCAGCAAGGTAGAACTATCGCCACCGGTATCGAACAAAACAGTCTCTTGGGGGAGCCTTATAAGGCAGGAGAAACCCCAGGCTGTACGCAGTCGATTATCAAACTGATTATTATCATAGAGAATAACCAGCTCAGATGACCTTGATTCAGGTAGTGCTTGAGGTGAAGATGTGGTAGGTGCCTTCGCTGGAGGTGTCGGCGTGCAGCCATAAGCCAGAAACAAGCCTAATGCCAAAAGGAACATCACTCTCCTCATCTCCAACTCCTAGCCAAGGCTTCCTGAAACCCTAATCTGCTCAGCTCAGGTTAGTCATAAATATAGCACAACTTGACATGGTCCGCACTGCCCCAGCCGCGCATAGGAAGAAATCTTCAATCTGGCCTTGGCGTCACAACACGCTACTTTATTGGGACACGATAAGAAGTTACACACTTCGCTATTAAATACGTAGGGGGTACGTGAGTCTCACAGCTGAGCTAGAGCATCCTGCCAACTGCGTAGCCAGCCTTTGTGGCCTCAAAGATACGCCCCGCGCTGAATGAATCGCCAATGTTATGTATCTCCGGAGCGACGCGCTCCTTGACGCAGACCTCATACAGCCTGTCATCTGGTTCTAGGCCGACAGCCAGAACCACCAGGTCCGCTTCGATGTCTATCTCCTTTTCCTTAACCAAGATCTTCTTTCCCAGAGGATTCTTGATGTTCTCTGGCAGTACTGGAGACCATGTGTTGTATGGGTCAGGTACCGTGGGGGAGACGTTTTTGCTAATCTTAATCGCGTTCTGGCCAACGCTCTGGAGCTTAGCGCAATTCAGTAACTGTACTCCTGCCTTTTCTAGATAATGTATCAGGTGACTACGGTTTGCCGTACAGACACCTTTCATGAAGTAGGGCAACATCTCTACGATGGTAACATCTTTGCTCATCTCGTAAACCAGCATATATGCCACTTCGCAGCCAACTGAACCACCGCCGATGACCACCACCTTCTTGGCCTTCGCAGCCGTCAAGGTGTCGCGGAGTAGATTCACGGCCTGCACTACGTGTGGCAAATCAATTCCCTCTACAACCAGCTTTATTGGACGTGCCCCGGTGCAGGTGACGACAGCATCAAATCCCTCCCCCTTGAGCAACTCTGGTGTAGCCTCTGTACGCAAGCGGATCTTGAGTTGATAACTTCGGGCTGTTTCCTCCACCTGGTTTTCCAAATACTGCAGATAGTTGGCGACATCGTATTTGAACTTAGGTACAGAGCCGGGAATCAGCTCACCACCCACTTTATCCAGCTTTTCGAATAATGTCACATGATGCCCTCGTTGCGCAGCAGTGCAAGCACAGAGCATTCCAGTTGGACCGGCACCGACGACAGCGACCTTCTTGGGCCTGGAGGTGGGGACGAGTTCAGTGCATAGTACGTCTTCGAACCCGGTGCGAGGGTTCACGGCACACTGCGGATGTCCACCCTCGATGAATTCATTCAGGCAGGCCTCCTGGTCGCCGATGCACGGACGGATATCGCATACGCGGCCAGCATAGGTTTTATTAGGCCACTCTGGGTCGGCCAACAAGGGACGGGCCAGCATAATCATGTCGCATAGCCCCTCACGTAGGGCCTGTTCAGCCAAGTCAGGATACCCTAGTTTGCCCACGGCTACAACCGGCACGGGTAATCCCATGTTTGACTTAATCCCTTGCCTGGCAAAGTAGTCTTTAACCAACTTAGCAATCGGTAGGTAGCATCCTGGTGGCATTGCCGTGGGCGGATGCGGCAGCCACCAGTTGTCATAGCAGCCCAGGTCAACATCGAACATATCCACTCCGGCCTTCACCAGGTTAGCCATATAATCCAGTGTCATCTCAACTGTACGTTCTTTGGCAAACTTCTTCAATGCGCTCACTTTGGGTAACCGCTGGCCATAGGTCTCATTCAAGGCTAGCGAGAGGTCGATGCGGTACATTATCGGATAGTCAACCCCGCAGCGTTGGCGGATATGTTTAACTAGCTCGATGCCGAATGCTTGCCAGTTGGCAAAGCGACCGAACTTCCGGCGGTTGAAGGCGGTGTTTGTCATCTGCTCTAACAAGTATCCTTCATGTCCGTGAAGATAAACTCCATCAATGAGCAGTGCCTTAGCGTCGGCGGCCGCCTGCCCCGCATTTTTTATAATCTTTAGGCACTCGCCATCTCGCAACGGCCTGCAAGGCACAGCTGGAATATAGAAATTAGGGTTCCATGAGGCTGAGACAGGCAGCCTGAACTTCTTTACCAAGCACTCAGGGGAGGCCACACGGCCTAAACCAGGGCTGAGCTGAATAAAGAACTTGGCACCATAGGCATGTATACTCTCGGCCAGTATCCTCCAGCCGGGGAAGACGGTGCGTGTGCGGTCGATACGAGGTAGCAAGCTGAGGTCGCCCGGCTCTGTTACCGAGGCTTCGACATTATAGCTAACCAACACCAAACCAGAGGTGATCAAGCCCACACCGCCTTTCGCACGCTCGGTAAAGTACTGGAGCATCTTGTTACTAGGCCGGCCAGTCTCATCGCATAAGCCGACATTGCCCATGGGGCCCATAACGATACGGTTCTTGATTTTGATATTGTTGATCTGGATAGGAGAGAATAAGTGGTAGTAGGGAAACAGATGGTCTGTCATCCTACCGTCCGCCAAGTGCTCTTCGTCGAGAAACCATCCGCCATAGCTTTCAACGAGATCACTGATAACCCTCTGAATTTTATTTTCCATCAAGCCCTCCTCACATACATGCAGATTGGCTTACCGATGACTCCACTTTCACATGAAGCAACATTGACACCAGACTTCTCTGTTGACTATCTGGTTTACCCATTATTTTCCCTATATACAAACAACGCCGTTGGGCTTGGCACGATTGTAGCATCTGAAGCAATGACCTTCAAGCTTGGTGTAGCAGCTCTCCGCTTATGAAAGAGAGTAGAACGTAACCCTCCAAGGCTGGCATCATCTACAGCTGAACATTCCGCTAAAAGGTGCAATTGAAGAACCGTTGCCGGCGGAGACAGAGGATACTATCCGCTCTATTTTGATAGTCGCCACGAGCTAACCATCAGTATGCTAGCGATGAGGTATGGCAGGCCGATTAGCACCCATGCAAAGACGTGACTGTGGCCAGCATAGCAGCTTATGTGTATGCCTAGACCAACCGAGGTAAGAAATAGCAGTATCCCAGAGATCGCATCTTTCCACCAGGAAAGAATGCCCCCGGCTACCGCTATCACTCCCAGAAAAACTAATGTGCCAGTTTCTATCGTAATTGGACCTGCACCTTCAGTTATGGCCGAACCAATCAACATAACCACAAACCAAATGGCTGCAATAGATGCTATAATCCGTCCTGCCCACCTCAGAAGGTTGATAAGATTAGAGTGGTGACCATCCAAATCGGTTTCCTCCCGGTATGAATTGAAGTCCCGGTTGATACGTACTGTTAAGATAAACTGTTGGTCACCCGGTGTCAACTAGTTGGGTCGCCAGAGGAGCCCCCTTGCCTTGTTCGGACGTAAAAGATGTTGCACGCAATGAGTATTTGTTGAATATTCTTGCCTGATAGCCAACCGTCCATTAGAATATTGCCTCCTCACGGGAGCGTTAATTGCAGGAGTATTCCTTTTGTGGTATACTTAAAACAAGTTCCAGTTTAGGTTATAACAAGCTTCTCGGAAGTTACTTGCACGTAGTTTTCTTAAGTATTGGATGACCCGAACTCTGACTAATTATAAAGAGAGGAGGTCATCCAATGAGTTTTCAGGACAAGTCCATCCAGTGCTCCGATTGCGGCACCACGTTTACTTTCAGCGCTGAAGACCAGGAGTTTTTCCGGTCCAAAGGCTACACCAACGAGCCGAAGCGCTGTCCGGAATGCCGCCTGGCAAGGAAGTCAGAACGTAACGGCAACAGCAGTTACGGAGCCCCGCGCCAGATGTTCCCCGCGACCTGCGCCGAGTGTGGCAAAAGCACCGAAGTCCCGTTTCAGCCTCGCGGTGATAAGCCAGTTTACTGCAGTGATTGCTACCGGAAAGTCCGACCTAGTAGATAAGTGAGGTTAAGCCGTGAGTCACATCCAGGTTGGACAACCGGCTTGGATGTGACTCGGTTAAATTTGAGTTTTGTCTTTAGAAGTATCAATACATGAAGGTGAATCACAAGAATCGCTGCTGCGCCGCTTTTAGCTAATGGTGCAGATGAGTGGGGTCTTGCGGGAGGTTAAAGTCAACCGTCATTTTGTATCTAAGGGCGATGCTGCCCGCATTAAGGCAAAAAACAGCGCTAGAAGAAGGCGCCGTCAGGGATATTAAACAGAACAGGGACTAAAATCCGAGATAGGAGAGGGCAGATTATGAAAATTTATGTAGGCAATCTATCATTTGATGTTACCGAGGACGAGATTACGGCAGAATTCGGCACTTATGGCAAGGTGGAATCTGTCGCCATTCCTTCCGACAAGTTCAACGGACGGCCCAGGGGCTTTGCCTTCGTGGAAATGGCATCGAAGTCGGAGGCCGAAGCCGCCATCGCGGGTCTTAATGGTAAAACGTTAAGAGAGCGGACTATCGTGGTTAATGAGTCCCGCCCTCGCGCAGACAACAGGGGTGGTGGTTCCTACGGCGACAGGAGGAGTGGCGACTATGGCAGCGGTGGTTACGGCGGTGGTAGGGGTGGCCGGTCGGGTGGTGGCAGGCAGCAAAGATATTAGCCACTTGGCGACTCGACTTCGTACCGACAGTCGCGTAAGCCTTTACTGACTCACCCGTCACAAATCGAGGCAGCGTAACCGATTTGGCAAAAAAGGGAATGCACGATGAATATCTATATGGGCAACCTATCGCTCGAAACGACCGAAGACGAATTGCGAAAAGAGTTCACGGAATTCGGGGGAGTGCTATCCGTCACCATCATGAACGACAAGTATATCGGTAGCGGCCAACCGAGGGGCTACTAATATGTTGAAATGGCCTCGAAATCCGAAGGCGCAGCCGCGATTGCCAACCTCGAAGGGAAAAAATTGAGGAACCAGGTTATTAATGTCGTTGAAGCTCTTCCTCTCTCAAATAAAGGCAGAACGGTTTCCCTCAACATCAGAAGCAGCCGACCTAATAAAAAAAGAGAAAGAAGATACATAATTAATTAGACACCTGTACTGCAGGTGTCTAATCGGTATTTTTTCAAGGAGTTTAATGAATTTCGAAACCTTTAATTTTCATCCGAGCATCATGGCCGGTGTACGTGCGCTCGGTTATTCCATACCCACACCAATACAACTACAGGGCATCCCGCCGATTATGCAGGGGCGGGATGTCATCGGCCTAGCCCAGACCGGAACGGGTAAGACAGCGGCTTTCGTACTACCCATTCTGGAGCGTCTGCGAACAAGCCCGCGAGGATGTGTCCGGGCTCTGGTAATCTCGCCCACACGCGAGCTGGCCGAGCAGACCTGCGAGGTTATCAACGGCCTGGGGAGCAAAACCGAACTTCAGAGCGTTACCATCTATGGCGGGGTAAGCATGGACCAGCAAATTCGAAGCTTGCACGCAAACCCCGATATAGTGGTCGCCTGCCCAGGTCGGCTGCTCGACCACCTCTGGAAGGGCACGATTAGTCTATCGGGACTGGAAATTCTCGTCATTGACGAGGCTGACCGTATGTTTGACATGGGTTTCTTACCCGATATTCGAAAAATTTTGGCGTGTATCATGAACAAGCGACAAACCCTACTTTTTTCTGCCACCATGCCCGAGGATATCCGGCGCCTGGCGCGTCAAATCTTGCATAACCCGGTCACCGTGCAGATCGGCCGCAGGCTACCGGCAAAAACAGTGTCACACGTTCTGTACCCGGTACAACAGCACCTCAAAACAACTTTGCTGAAGGAACTTCTAAATAAAACCAAAACGGATTCGGTACTTGTCTTCACCCGCACCAAGCACCGTGCCGAACGTGTGGCGCAGCAACTGGTAAGATCCGGCTATCGGGTGACTTCACTGCAGGGGAACCTGTCCCAGAACCAGAGACAGGCGGCGCTTACAGGCTTCCGTAACGGCTCGATTAAGATTCTGGTGGCGACCGATATTGCTGCCCGCGGTATCGATGTCCTAAGCATTTCCCACGTCATCAATTATGATATGCCCGAAAGTACGGATGACTACATCCATCGAATCGGCCGTACCGGGCGGGTTGATAAAAACGGTGATGCATTAACCTTCGTAACCGGCGCCGATGCAGATAAGATACTTGCCCTCGAGCGGATTCTCGATGCGCCGCTTGAGCGTCTTACACTTAAAGGCTTTGATTACACTAAGCCTGCGCCGGACAAAGAACTTCGTCTTTCGTACCAACCACGACGGCGAGTCGTAAGAAAACAAGAGATTGGTAAACAAATGGCTCTAAAGTAGAATATGCCTCTGCTTGTCAGCTGTAGTATCCTTCTTCTAAATATTATGGATTTTCCCATTTGAACTTCCCAAAGTCGAAACTGGCTATTGTGGCGATAAGCCCGCAGCAATGACGCTGAACAGAACACTGATGGTTATAAAATACAAATAAGACTGGATATATGAATTATCGCAGTGACATAAGAAATATAGCTATTGTCGCCCACGTTGACCATGGTAAGACTACTCTGGTAGATGCTATGCTTAAACAAAGCAAGGTGTTCCGGGATAACCAGAAAGTAGGTGAGTTAATAATGGATCAGAATGCCTTAGAGCGAGAAAAGGGCATTACTATCATGGCTAAAAACACGGCCGTGGTTTACCGGGGAGTGAAAATCAATATAGTAGATACTCCAGGACATGCTGATTTCAGTGGAGAAGTGGAACGCGTCATGAGTATGGCTGACGGTTGCCTGCTTCTGGTCGACTCCATAGAAGGTCCTATGCCCCAGACTAAGTTTGTGCTTCGCCAAGCTTTGGAAAGGGGCATAAAACCCATTGTGGTTATCAACAAAATAGATAGGCAAAATTCGCGGATAGCAGAAGTGACTCGGCTTATCCAGGACTTATTCTTAGAATTAGCTATAAGTGCTGACCAGCTTGATTTCCAAATACTATATGCTAGTGCTAAGGAAGGTACAGCCGTAACCGAAATAGGTATGGAAGGCAAAGACATCGCTCCTCTCTTCGAATGCATCTTAGAAAATGTACCTCCACCACGAATTGAAAGTGGGCCACTTCAAATGTTGGTTTCTAACCTAGACTATGACAGCCACAAAGGTAGAATAGCTATTGGTAGAATCTGGAGAGGCAAGGTTACCACCCACGACCTCGTAGTCAGTATGAGTGCCGATGGGAGGTTAAGTAATTATGAGATCGGTGAAGTATTTACATATCTCGGCCTCAAACGCTTAAAGGTAGCGGAAGCTGAGGCGGGTGACATAGTAGCTGTGACCGGCCTTGAAAAAGTCAACATTGGAGATACGATTGCCAGCCCGGATCGGCCTGAGACTCTACCACGCATAGAAGTTGGCGAACCAACGGTAGAGATGACCTTTAGAGTAAACACCTCACCGTTCGCTGGCAGCGAGGGGTGCTTTAGCACCACGCGTCAGTTACGGGAACGACTCTACAAGGAACTTGAGACTAATCTCAGTCTGAGGGTACAAGATACAGATAGCCCAGACACCTTCCTGACAAAGGGAAGGGGGGAACTGCATCTGGCTATTCTGATTGAAACTATGCGTCGGGAGGGCTACGAATTTGAAGTTTCCAAGCCAGAAGCTATTACTAAAATAGTCAACGGCGAGCTTATGGAACCTGTTGAGACTCTTACCATTGATATCAAAGATAAATACATTGGAGTATTAACCGAGATGCTTAGCAAGCGGCAAGCTCAGCTTATGGATATGCGCAACGATGGCCATGATAATGTCCGTTTAGAATTCTATGTACCTACAAAAGGACTTATTGGTTTCCGTAGTTCTTTTTTTACTGCTACCAGGGGTGAAGGTATCATGAATGCCACTTTTCTTGGATATCAACCTTGGCATGGATGCATAGTTTCATCTCGTAATGGAGTACTGGTAGCATCGGAACAGGGCATAGCTGTTACCTATGGCCTAAATAATGCCCAGGGGCGAGGCTTCACATTCATTGAACCCGATACACCGGTCTATGAGGGTATGATAGTGGGGCTTAATTCACAGCCGCAGGACATAGCCATCAACGTATGTAAAGAAAAGAAGAAGACCAATATACGCTCGTCTACGTCCGATATTGCCATAAAGTTGACCCCTCCCGTAAAGCTGAGCTTGGAACAAGCCATTGATTTTATCAATAATGATGAATTGGTTGAGGTAACTCCTGAGAATATCAGGCTGAGGAAGAAGTTACTCACCCAAGCACAACGGTTGAGGGGCATCTCCTCTACCCGGCGAAGCATAAAGTAATAGACTATGGCTTATCGTTAAGATGCCTTAAGCCTCGAATTGTTGGATGAGTCAGGCGAAATCGGGCATACAAATGTTAGCAAAATGTTAGCAAAGAAAGACGAATTGAATGGTAGGCCGTACAGGTCTCGAACCTGTGACACCCTGATTAAAAGTCAGGTGCTCTTCGGCGCGCTTCGCCAGATAGGAGGCAAGAGCACTGGCTATCTGGTCAAGACTAGGTGAATTTGTTAAGTCAGGTGCTCTTCTTTTCATCATTTACTCCTCGATGTTTTGGATCCCATAATAAGCTCTGCCAAGTCCCAAAGTCAAGTGCTTTTTGTACTTGATAAGTATGCTGATAGCAACGATGCTATCGTTTCCTATACCACTCTACAGGAAATGATATGCTGGCTCAAACGCATCTTTCAAGTGTGCTATTACTATGATAGCATGTAGGATAGCAGTATTAGCGGTTGGCACTATCCTCGGACATAACGGGAAGGCAACTCAAGAAAACTCAGCGATGCCTTGCCAAAACTGTTCGCTCGTTTAGACAGCAATAATCTGAAGGATATAGAGCCTGTGAAGATGGTGAAGGGGACACGGCAGAGCACTAAGCTTCCGTTTAAGCAACGCAACCCGCCCAATTGTTGCCTGAGAGGTAACAAAACAGGCATTCGTGCAGTCGTCGATGTGACCAAACCAACACACCTATCTTTGACGAGGGAGATTGTCAACTTAGATTTCTACCCAGACGACGCCTGCGTCAACCCTCACTGGATAGGACCTTAAATCGGTGGCCGCACGTCGAGTTATGGTCTTGATAACAGGGCTCACGTTTTTGACCACTTTCCCATTGGTAACATTAAACCCGGAACCGTGCACTGGGCAGTAGACAATCTTGTCTTCGAGTCTCCCTTTGGACAGGTCACCATTTCTGTGGGAGCAAATAGTGTCCATGGCATAGTAGCCGTCAGTAGTATGAGCTATTAGTATGTCCTTGCCAGCAATTTTAAATCGTCTTACCGTCCCTCGCGGGACTTCTTCAATTCGGCATACCCTTTCCAGCTTCGTCATCAGAGCCCCCAATGCCTTGCTGCTTGGCTCACTACTGAATCTACCTAAACCCTAATCAAAGCATAGTTTCTATTAATGCAGTTGTCAAATTGATTGCAGGAAGAGCTGAAGCTACAGCTGTAGGTATTAGGATTTCTAAGGGCGGGCTATTTTTAGTATCATGAATAGCTGGCCTCTTTGTTTTGCATTGCACATTTTGGACAAATGTGCAGTGGGAAGAGAGGTACGAGTCAAGATAGAGACAAGCCACAAAACCCTCCGAGTTCAGTGCTTTGCGGCGTGGAATGGATGACCGTGTAGGATTCTGGCAAACTCAATTACACCAGAGCTGTGAACCCTTCTGCCAGCTAATTTACACAACCTAGCCCCCAGTAGTATACTTTAAGTCTGAACCCCCATACCGCTTCTATTTCTTAAGGAGGTGTTGCTCTATAATGGTTAAGATTATTACCGACAGCGGCTCGGACATTACGCAAGAGGAAGCCAAAAAGTTGGGTGTTACCGTGGTGCCAGTATATCTTCGTTTTGGTGACGAAGTCTATCGCGATGGAGTCGATATAGATTGCGATGAATTCTATCATAAACTGGTGACCAGTCCGATTCACCCATCTACCGCAGCACCATCACCAGGGGATTTTGCCAAGGTGTATGAGGAGGCAGCTCAAGAAACCGGGGAGATTGTTTCCATTCATATCACCAGCAAGCACAGTGCTGTCTGCGATGCTGCATTAGTAGGTAAGGAGACTGCGGAAAAGAAAGGGTGTCGGATTGAAGTTATCGACTCTCGAGGTGTTACAATGTGGCAAGGTCTTGTTGTCATAGCTGCAGCTAAAGCCGCTGAAGCCGGATACAATCTACAGCAGGTGGTAAACAAAGCTCATGAAACTATTAGACAACTCCGTGCTCTGGCACTTCTGGACACCCTGAGATACGCAGTCAAAGGTGGGCGCCTCGGCAAGGCTCTCTTTCCAGTGGAATCGCTGCTTAATGTGAAGGCCTTAATTACTCTGCGTGATGGCCAGATTCGCCCAGCCGGGTTGGCACGCACCCGAAGTAAAGGAATAGACCAACTCCGTAAGTTTATAAGGTCAGCGCTACACGTTGAGGACTTAGCTATAGTTTATAGCACTACCCCTGGCGATGCTCAAACGTTAGCCGAGTACGTAGGTTCGCTGTTTCCCAATATAGTACCTCGGACAACAAGACTGGGGGCAGCGCTAGGTGTCCACGCCGGTCCGGGAGCTCTAGGTGCAATCCTGAAGGAAGCAAAATAAAACTCGTTGAGAGGACATCCAACTGGTTACCAATCTGCGAAGAGCCTTGATTTGGCGGCAATGCGGTATGTCACGTATGTGCGCAAGCTAAGAAGATTTCATATCTATTATACAATTCGCCCTATTGTTTAGGCCTTTGCTACAACTTCTCCAGCACATGCGAACTTACCGAGCGTAGCGAAGGAAGTTAGGCGAAACAAAGTGGGTCGACTTGCACTGGCTTAAGAGGTCTATCTTGGGGCACTATCCCACAGTATGAATAACTCTTTGCTGCATCGGCGTACCATCTCAAAGTCCTATGACTTCAGGGTCGATATGCATTTTCATATAACGCTCAAAGGTTGGTGAAGTCAGTCGAAGCGTCATTTGGACGGAGTGACCACATCGAACGGAACCGCCAAGCCCGTATTAGGCACAATAGCGGTTCCGTCCCCTCCATCATCTGTTAAAGTTTTAGATCCCCGGCTACGGATCGCCCCAACTCCGGGTCAGCCTTAGTTAGGTTATCAATCACCCGCTGTTGGATCGGTTTGTCAATGTGCATAAGATCCGCGATGAGATTATCTACCAGATGTTCTTGATCCATCTTGCTAAAGGAACGATATCTCTCTCTAGCTTGTGCGAAATCATTCGTTATGCTTATCTTCCGACGAGTCACTTCCCCCTCAAGCTGGTATACGCGCGGCGTGCCCTCCTCAGGGGCCTCCTTAGACATACCACCGGCCAGGCTATTGGGCTCGTAGTTAACCGAACCGCTGAACTGACCAATCTGCATGGCGCCATCACGCTGGTTATTGTCGACCGGCACTATGGGCCGGTTGATCGGAAGCTGCAGGTAGTTCGGTCCCAGCCGATGGCGCTGAGTATCGGCGTATGAAAATGTTCGACCCTGCAGCAACTTGTCAGCAGAAAACTCGATTCCTGGAACAATGCTGGCGGGGCAGAAAGCCGCTTGCTCCACCTCGGCGAAGAAGTTCTCCGGGTTACGGTTGAGCACCATTTTACCCACCGGCATCAGAGGGGACTTGTCCTCAGGCCAGGTCTTTGTGGGATCCAGGGGGTCAAAATTTTGTTTGAACTCGTCAGCGATATCCATCAACTGGACGTCAAGCTCGTACTCAACCTCTTCCCCTTTGGCGATAGCATCATGAAGGTCACGGGTAAGATAATCAGGGTCGATACCGGCCAGGCGGGTTGCTTCATGACGGTCAAGGTTCTGCACACCCAGTTTCGGTTTCCAGTGGTATTTCACATATACAGCTCTGCCTTCGGCGTTCACCCACACATAGGTATTGACGCCAAAACCCTCCTGCATCCGGTAACTTTTCGGCGTGCCACGGTCAGAAAAAAGCCAGATAATCATATGGGTCGATTCCGGCGTCAGGGATATGAAATCCCAAAAGCGGTTATGTGCCGAAGAGGCTGATGGTATATTGGTATCTGGCGCGCCTTTGAAGGCGTGAACCATATCGGGGAACTTGATGGCGTCCCGGATGAAAAACACGGGGAGATTGTTCCCAACCAGGTCGTAGTTGCCATCCTCGGTATAGAACTTGACGGCAAAGCCGCGAGGGTCCCGTACCGTATCCGCCGAGCCCCGACCTCCAACGACGGTGGAAAACCGCACGAATACGGGGAGCTTTTTCTTTGGCTCCTGGAGAAATTTCGCCTTGGTATAAGGCTTCATGCTCTTGTAAACCTGAAAGTAGCCATGTGCTCCTGCCCCTTTGGCATGGACAACCCTTTCGGGAATGCGTTCCCTGTCAAAATGAGCCATCTTCTCAATAAACTGGACATCCTGTAACAGTACTGGACCGCGTTCGCCAACGGTCAAGGAGTTCTGGTTATCAGTAACCGGTACACCTTGATTCGTTGTAAGGTGTCTTTTTTTCATGATACCCTCCTTCTATTATTGTATTGGTGAAAGTGCACTTTCGTTTAGAATATCAGCCTCCAACCGACTCCGTTACGTGTTTATTCTTTACAATTTGGCCTATCATACCTTAAGAATTACTTCACCTACCTTCGGCTTCCCTTTCCATCTTTTCAAGCCTCGTGTAGTAATCTGAAAATTCATTGAGATGAGCTAAAGCAATTTTCCCGGTCATCATAGGGTCATCGTTAGTAACATTGGTATGTGGATCAACCAAACCGTGCTCAAGCTCGACATCAAGGCCCATCCTATATTGCTCAACATCGAACTTGTTCCAATCGATACCTAGGGCCTCGCCAATTCGTTTGGCTTCTTCGGTAGTGAAGTGCTTTTTGCTTGTCATGTCCGCCCCCTAAGTTTCTATTCTTGGGATAATCTTAGGTCTTGGTAATGAAGTTGTCAACGCTTCGTGCATGCAGTTACGACACTTGACGGAAGCAGTGCTGAGAAAGAGTAGGAATAACAATCCGCTACTTTGTTCAATGGAATAGTTTTAAAGACACGGGAATAGTAGATGAGGTTGACAGCTTGGTAGCCGGCCGAAAAATGATAAGCAAAACTTGGCAGGCATTAGCGCATAGTAGTACTAACTCTTAGATGCCAACAATTGACTGGTAATAAAATCATATACTTGCCAGATAGAGGTAAGTTCGCCTGATAACGCTTGAACAATCTGCCTTGAGTATCTTTCAACTTTGCTCTTACCGGTATTTGCCTTGATCTGTTCCAGCATTTCTGTCACCGTCTTGTAATCTTTGAATGGTTTGTACTGTGGCGAACAACTTCGGAGCAATTCACAAATGACGAACGCTTTCCTGTGTTGTCTGCCTGCCTCATAGATTTGAGCTAATAAATAGAGCTGGTCCGTGGCATAATAGTCACAAAATGCCTCATCTCTGTGTAACGACTCAGACTGGCTTAGTCCCTTCAAAAATTTCAGACATTTCCTACAACGGCGCTTTGCCACACTATAGTTCGCCAGTTCAAACTCAATCCAAGCGATAACATGAAGAGCCAGAACATAACCAGTCAAACAAGATGGCCAAGGTGAAACAGATGCCCAATCCGAATCACCTCTATCATATCCACTTGGCGTTGGTATGGTCTTTAGAGCCTTTTCAATAAGGTATTTTGCCGTACCGAGTTGGTTATGACCCCACTCTATGCATGCAATGTCAAAAAGATTATTGATATACCTTCCCTGTCACCAAGGATTTTACAAATGTCAAGACTTCTTTCGTATAACATCTTAGAGTCCCAAGGGTTATAAGGCACCCTCCGTTCAATGATCCGGATGGCATGTCCAAGCCAATACAGTGCCCAGGCTTCACCAAGCTTGTCACCTACTTCATTAAAATATTCCTGAAGCCTTTCTAATAACGCCTTCTTTGCACTGACTGAGCTCAAGGAGCTGGTATCCCAAGGTTCTTCCCAAACAACTAGGTTGAATAATTCATAATTCGTAACAAAGTCCAAAGGTTCTTTTCCAGCTCGGCGAAGATGGTAATCTTCACTTAAATATTCGTACCATGGATAGTAAAAAGCGGTTTTTCCTACTAGCTTGCGCTCTCTTTCTTGTTTGAACAGCCGTGCGGCTGCATAATGGTATTCTTTTTGCAGAGCAACAGGCATTCTATTTTCTACGTAGCGCTTAATCGTCTCGTGACGAAACCACCCACTGTCATCAAAGATCAGTTTCTTTTTAAGATGGCTCATAACTGTATGGCATTCTAGAAGATTTTGTTGTGCCCTGCCAAGCCGCAAGAGCGTTACATAAGACTCCAGAGGTAGAGGCTCACGGAGGACACTAAGACGGTAAGCAAAATCAACAAAACTAGATTCAATTTCCTCGAGTCTATGTTCGTAGCACCTTCCAAGGTAGTCTTGGCTCGAAAGCCCTTGCAGAAGCTCGATAGCAAGATCGTTTCGTTCAAGCCATTCTCGAATAATAATTGGTAGTCCGCCCGTAGCCTTTCGGATCTTCTTAAGATCAATCTCTGGTAACTGCTTCTTCTGGCGCTTCTTTATCCATTCTCCAATCTCGTCCCATCGGAGCCCTTGCAACTGTATAATTTTGCCCCCAATTCTAGAAATAGCATTTTCGACCATTCGGTATTTTTCAGATGATATATGGGGCTCACCTATCTTTCCATCAATCTCCACCTGTATCGCCAGCACTAAGCAGACTCTATTTTGTATTGCCTCAGCCAAGTCAAGCATAAGATTCAAAGTAGTGCTATCTGCTCTTTCTAATTGATCAACAACAAGGAGGAAGTACTTTCCGGATAGGTCTTCACTTAGACTTTTAATAATATTCCCATATATATCCGCAGCAGGTAAGCGATGCTCGGCTATCAGTCTACGAGCATCTAATATACTCGGTTTTGCTCCCTTGATGCGCTCCAATGCGTTAGACGTGAGCCCAAACACACTATCTACTTTGATACCTAGTGGACCCCAGTTTAGCGTTACTTTCTCCAATAATCTCCTAACAAAGTCCAGCCCAACGTCCTGCCTTATCAACTGGTTTAATAGTGAGCTTGTCTGAGCCAACAGCCCCATGCTTCTATTGCTTAGCAAGTGCGAAGACCTTACCTCGGCAATCAGGTGGGATAGGAGATTGACAATAGGGTCATCGAAGCTCTCGCTAAACCTACAGGTATGCAAAGCCACAAGGTAATTAGCCCGGTGCTTTTGGCTATCATCGTACAACTTTGCAAGAAAGTGCGACTTGCCAACGCCGCTTTCGCCAGCAACTAAGGCAATGCCTTTGCCTTGAGAAAGCATACTATTGACAATGCCTAACTGTTCCTTCCGACCTACAAAGATGTTCATCGCAGACTAGACATTAGAGTATTTATAGAATCACAAGACTTATAGCCGGTGTCGTTGCTATTATATTATAGAAGTGAACGGTTAACGTTACAAGTGTACCTGTTTCTAACATCTTTACGTTTGGGAAAAGTACTAAGCTTGACCAACGGTGCGCACGTCAACCCAATTCACAAAGTGCTGCATTGTGTCAGCCGAGGCCACTTGTTTCTTGTGGAGACCTAAGGCTTAACAAAATGAGTTATTGTTCAATAGAGCGGAATCCCGATTTAGGATACGGCATGGGCCAGCAGTAGTTCACAGACTGGCAATCCAATCAGGCCAAGCAGGATTCCCAGCAAAGCTCCAACTGCGATGTCCGAGACATAATGCACACCCAGTGCTACACGTGCCAGCACAACCAGAGGTGCCCAAACCCAAAGGATAGCCGCCAGCCAGCCGGGGCCAAAACCGGTAACCGCTATAGTGATGAAAAAAGAACGTGCGGCATGGCCGGATGGGAAGGAGTGTGGATCCGTATTGCGGTAAATTCTGCCCCATTCGCCTTCCGGTCTGCGGCGGCGAATGAGGAACTTTAATGTTATCAGGATGATGGCCAGTACAGCAATTCCTCCAAGCAGCACCACAGCCAACTTCTTCCAAAATGGATCGCCGAAAAACCACAAAATGATCAGCCCTCCACACCACAACCATGAGTCCCCGGAATGGGCTAAGAAGGCCAACATATTTCGTAACAGACCGGGTTGTTCGGCCACGCGCATCTGGCCTGATAGTCGGGCATCGAGTTCCAGAAGAGATCGAAGGCTCATTTGGTTTTTGCTTTCTCTCGGTCAGTTTTTTCTTGCTGCTTTGCCATGTCCTCGCGGACTAGTTTGAGTTGGTGCGGCTTGTCAATATCCATGCCGGGTTCGGCATGTGGCCAGACAATGGCGCGGCCCCTGATGCCAATGCGCTTTGTCACGCGTTCTACTGCGTAAGTCAGACTCAAGCGCCCAAGCAGCAGCAGTACGAGGGTCCCAAAACCTATTATGGCAGCCTGTTTGAGCGGCGATTTACGGTCGCCGAGCAGTTCTTCCCATATGTCGAGGTTTTTGGTTGCCATGGCCACATGCGCAATGCCGATGTCGGCGCCGCAGACTTGGATGTCTTTGAGTTTAACGTAGGTGCGCCTGGAACCGGGCCAGCGTGTCTCCATGACTTCGCGCGGTACGACGCCGTAATAGAGATCATCTTTGGTTTGCATGCAAGTCTCTACCAGCCAATCAACCAGCTCTGGTTTCAGGCAGGGGATGTCGGAAGAGACGATTAGCAGGTATTCGGCTTTGGTGTTGAGTTCGAGAGTTTTCTCGACGCCGGCAATGATGTTAGCCAGCATGCGTCCTTGGTTGGCGACATAGAACAGGGGTTTCTTGCAGATGACACCGCTCTTGGGCGAAAGGCCAATGATGATGACTTTGTCCACGTGTTTGGCGTCGCCAAGGGCATCCAGCACCCACTGGATCATGGGTTTGCCCGCCACATCAACGAGGGCTTTGAAATTACCATTGGTGTAGAGATATAGTGGATCTTGCGGAAGGGGAATCCCACCTGCGATCACGATTGCATCCATAAATTCTCCTTGGGCATCACCGCAAAGACATTTGCCTTCGTGTTGATTAGCTTGACTAATTAAGCTCCCGCAAGTGAGGCTCGAAGCCAAGTTTATCAATCAATTCGCTGTATTCGTTCCAAGTCAGCGGGCGTCCCTTGCCTGAGATTGCTACCAGTGCCGCTTCCATTGCATTGGTGCCAAAGGAGCGGCCCTCCAGCACCGGTGTTGTGGTGACCAGGTATTTCACACCCGCTTGGCGGAAGAATTCCACGTCTTCTGGTGTGGTGGTGTTGGTGACGATGACCTTACCTTCCAGTTTGTCTGGCATGTTGTGCTTGATGTAGAGGCAATCCCCGGCAATGACGGTGGCCCAGTTGTACCATTTCACCCATTTGGGGATACGCACCTCCTGCTTCTCACCGGTAGGATACAGCCACGCGAATGGAAAACGCGTGACAATCGGAATCATTAATGCGGCCAGGATACGGAGTGCTCTCAAGGAGCGGATTGGGATGGGGACATGGAGAGTAAACATCAGGTCACAAAAGACCGTTTCGTACCCGGCTTCGACGAAGGATTTGGAAAGTCCCCAACGGGACACGCCGACAGGCATCATGACATTGCGGCCATGCTGGTTTAGGTAATCCTTGATCTTTGTCTCCAAAAAAGACGGCACTTTGTTTTCGAGCGTGTTTTGCCACCCGGCGCCATCCACGACAGGCGTTTTCTCGATGTAGCGCACTATTTTTTGGATCGAGTGGAACGGGTAGAACTTGCCGTCTATAAGCGCACCCAGTTCCGCACCGCCAACGCCGAAGGCATCCACTTTGCCATCAAGTTCCTTATATTTAAGGGCGGCGGCTTCTATGTCGCCGTGCGTGCCGATGCGTTCGATGCTGACCTTTTCGCCTAACAGGGTCACTTCCACTCGCTTATCACGCTCGGACGAGCCAATGCTGATGCTGACTGCTCGTTTCATCTGTCCCTCCCCCTGATTTGGCTTGCTGTCATTATACATCAAATCAGATATTGCGAAAATAGCCCGACTTCATCGGCACTGGCACAGAACTGGTAGATCTCTTTGCGAAGACACTTTGAATGCAGGCAGGCTGGATGAGAATGATGGATTTTACCGACACTTCCCATATCTACTCTTGACAGAGGCAAAAATGGCCCCTTTTCACTGGAGACAAGGATACCCCCCCTCACCTGGCTATCGATCACTTTTTAGATCCGCGTAAATATGCACCGGGCGTTTGTGCACCACGCTATCCAAGTCCAACAATTCGTCACAATGTTCAGTGTCAGTGCGCAATACTGGCATTTACTTAGCTCAAGGATTATACTGAGAACGTACGTATGTTCTTAAAGTTAGAGGCTAAAAATCAAAGTCTCTTACTCAATGCCATGAGATGACTCACAGGAATCTTCTCTCACAATATCCACAATTCGTTGTCCACTATTTGGATAATCTGCTTAATCCGTGGTTATGGGTAGAGAAAGCTGATGAGATGATTGAAGCATCGAAGGCATTAGAACCACAACTACGGCAATATTGGAATGTCGTCCTAACCAACGCGAAAGAGGGAAAGTACGACAAAGGTACGGAACACCCCGGTATCCCACCACCTAACCTACATGGTCCTTATTTCATTCTTGTTTCATACGCCCTTGAGAATCTATTTAAGGCTCTAATAATTCTAGAACGACGTGACGAGATTAGCAGCCAGTTCCTTCAAACAGGGAGGTTACCCAGGCTGATCAATGAACATAACCTTGTGAAGTTATCCAAAGAAGCAAATATGAAGGCGGACATTAAGGAAGAAGACATTCTAACTAGACTTTCTAGGCAATCAAAGTGGAAAAGCCGATATCCAGTGCCTGTTGAACTGCATGACATACGGAACATTATTCAATACTCCGACGGTAAGCCATACTTTACCGACTATTATACGCCTAGGGACCTCGACCTGCTCAACGCCATAGCACAGAAAGTGAGAGGCCACGTTGCAGGTTATGTGAACGGGCCAAGGTAGCTAGCGTAGTAACACAAAAAGCCAAAAAGTTCAATAGTAGATTCTTACAATTAGGAGCATCAATTATATAGTGATAAAATATTAGAAGGATTGAGGTTCCTGAGGGTCTTATGAAGTGGAGATGTCCGCACCCAGATAAAGCAAGGCAAAGAGGTTGTCTTGATATTAAAGAAGATGACCTGTGCATACGAAAGGAATGGAGTGGAATCACTTACTTCAAGGCAAAAGGTCACGATGCACCGGCTAAGGCGGAAGGTTACTGTGAGCGGATTAAAGCCATACTGCATGAAGAGTGAGCAAACAATTCATCTTTTTGTTCATCCCCTATTAATAACTTATGGGTAAGTTCTTGCTCCCAATTAATCAACCATGGGCGCATAGTGTGGACAACAAATTCAATGGCTAGATGCTCAATATTGGCGAATGTTGCCCGCCCCAGGTGAACTAAGCCGACTTGAAGAAGCGAAAGATGTCCTTGTCAAGGTATTCCGGGGGAGCTTCCTTCACCTCACGCCGTGTCCCTCTAATGCAAGCTCTCTCCAAGACATCCGAGATCATCAGGTCTAAATCCTCTTGACCAGGCCAAACCCCGGAAGGGCAGCACATCATAAGAGAAATCCCGCTCTCTACACTCGACCTGCACATAGCCGCCACCTCACCTCTTATCTCCCAGGCCAGACCCTCTGCGGTGGTTACCTTCCTCGGCTTGCACACCCCTACATAAACCCTGCCATAAGACGTAGAAACCATCATATCAACCCCCCTTTTTCTGCCGGCTAATTGTCCTGATCAATTTAATACAGGCTGCCGGGCCGGGCACGCCCGCGGACCTGCCGGGGGCTAGGGACCGCAGGATCCGCCGGAGCGTCAGATACAAACCAGCTCAATCAACCGCCCGCCCGACCGCAGCAGCTCCCGCCCACGGGTGACCGTACTTTGCCTCGCACTACATGTTTTGTCTGTTAGTAATATTCGCTGACGCGGCGGGAGAAACCCCGGATGACGAAGACGATAATGATAATACAGATAAACCCCCCGATTACCAGGTACAAGGTGGAGAAGAAGCCGACCTTGAAGGGTTGGGGAGAAAGCGTCCACTCGCTTTCGTTGCCAGCGCCATCAACGGCTTTAACTCGCCAGTAATAGGTGCCGGGCTCAATGTTGACAAGGCAGGTAGGCTGAGACAGCCCTGTCTTTCTCATACGGGGCGCCAGAGGGAAGAAATTGAGGTTATCGGCTATCTCCAGTGTATAGGTAACGCCGCTGATGTCAGTGACCTTGGTCCAATTGAAAAGAACGAGCTGTGAGCCAAGCCAGCCGAATCTCTGTGCCGTGGGCGAGATTGTGGCTGGCGCTGGCGGTGCTTCACCTTCCAGGGACATGCCGAAGGTAGCCTCGTTACCAGCTCCATCGGTGGCGACAACGCTATGCTTGGATTCAGAGTTTTCCGGTATATTGAAAGTATGGGTGAAGTTGCCGACTTCGTCCGTAGTTGGCGAGTTGGCTACCGCAGTGCCGTCGTATTCAATCGTTACCAGACTGCTGGCGGCGAAGCCATGGCCGGTGATGGTGACCTCCTTGCCGATTTCGGGAAATTCGGGTTCAAGGCCGATGATGGGCACGACCTTGAGGCTGGCGGTGGGCGGTTTTGTTATATACATCTCTGCGGAATTGGCCTTAAAGCTGTGGTTGCCGGCGATGGTATCGGGAATGGTGAACTCAGCCGTGAAACTGCCCAGACCATTGGTGGCGATTTCAATATTGGTAGCCTTGCCATCGAAGCTCAGTTGAATGCTGTCATCATTGGCGGGGAAGGCGGTGCCCTTGATACTGACTGTGGAGCCGGGCAAGGATGATGATGGGCTGGCTTCTACGCCGGGCTCGACTTTGAACAAGATAGTAGCTGCGGCGCCTTTAGGGTTGACGCGCGGGTTGTAGAAAGTAATGAAATAGTTACCTGGCTTGTAGGGAACTTCAGGCACAATGAAATGGATTACGACCTCGTATGTGCCCGTCTCGGCCGTGCCCCGAAGTAGCTCGAAGTTGGTCTCAGCGGGTTTATCTATCCAGTAACCCCACCATAATCTGTAATCTCCGCCCAGCGTGCGGCCGGTGCTGATGATAACAATCGTTGCCTCAGTGCCCACCCTGCCTGAGCTTTGGCCAGTCTCCCCGGTAACTCCGGGGCAAACACCGCCCTCTCAGCCGGCAGCATTGACCGGCGTTGGTACCAGTACCAGTGCCAGTACCAGAATCAGGGCAAGATAATTTATTAACCTCATGCTTAAATTTGTACTCCTTTTGGCCGTGTTTTGTTAAACCAAAGCTGCCTTTTAAGGTTGCCCCCAACGTGTCGTTGCGAGGCACGGGAGTGCCGTGGCAATCTCGGTAGGGCTGCGGCGGAGTGCGTCACCCCCCCTTTGCCCCTCTCCGCCGAGATTGCTTTGCTGCTTACGCTCCTCGCAATGACATTCCTCGCACTATATGGCTATTTTAAGAACCCTCCCTTGACTTACCTGGCCTCAGCACCCGTCGCTGGGCCCACCGTTAGCGGCGTGCCGATGGGTACAACAGCTACCATCTCCTCTTTTACAGCGGTGACCATGTGACCTGTTGACATGTGCTTTACCGGCAACACCAGTAGGATAATCCCGCCGGCAATGGCAAATGCTCCGACGGAGATACCCATCACATTCAGGATAAACTGGCCAAAGAAGAGAAATACCAGGCCAACCGCCGTAGCTGTGATGATGGCGATATGAACCATCTTGCGACGTTCCTGCTTATTCATATCCTCACCCATCGAGATGACGAACGGCAGATTGCCGAAGGCGTCGATAACAATGAACAGGGGGACGAAGCTAAGCACGAAATATTGCAGATATTCAGCCATGACGCGGTCTTTCCTAAAAGCAATTCCTGCTGAATTCTATCTCAGACGCTTTTGTAGGATTATCTTGTCATCTTCGGGAGAATAGAAGTCGGGGATGCGGGCGATTATTTCATAGCCGAGACCCAGGTGAAAGCGCCGTGTCTTTTCATAGGCCGGCGTAGAGGATGTTTCGATAAGAGCCAGTCTCCCCTCAGCTTTCCTGATTTCCTCCTCCGCCGCCTGCATGAGGGCACTGCCGATGCCTTGCCCCCGGATTTCCTGAGCAACTGCCTCCCAGTACAGGTCCCAGGTGCCTTCGGTCAGCGGGGTAGGCCCGTAGGAAATATAGCCCAGTATCCCAGAGCCGTCCTCTGCAACCAGGGTATAATATCCCGAATTCACGGGGTCTTTCAGGCAGCCGTCAATGACTTCCTCGGCAACCACCACCTCCGACGGCTTGAACTCGGGTGTATGTCGCAGTATTTTCATTATAGCCGGCTTGTCTTTTTCCTGTAAATGACGAATCTTGATAGCCATGCTCTTCCTTCTCCAGCGCAATTCGTACAATCTTCTCGACAAAGCATGTGTAATCCATTCCGGCGGCGGCTGCCTGGCGGGCAGCGCCGGCGTCAGGGGATATATCCGGGTTGGGGTTTACCTCGATAACGTTCAACCGCCCTTCCCTGTCCATACGCATATCCACCCGGGCGTAGCCTCGGCAGCCAAGCAGTCTAAAAGCTGCCAGCGCCAGTTTATTAATGTTTTCCCTCTCTTTAGCCGTGATTTTAGCCGGGCAGACTACTTTCGTTCCCCGGAAATACGGGCTATCCGGCTCCCACTTGGCGGCGAAGGTGAGGATTTCCGGCATCTCAGGAGGCAGCGAATAGATTATTTCAGAAACAGGTAAAACACTGCACTGAGAGTTACCAATTACCGTAGCATTGAACTCGCGTCCATTGATAAACTCTTCCACCAGTGAGTTGCCGTAGGCGCCGCTTACCAGTTTCACTTGCGATAGCAGCGAGGTTGAGTCATTGACAACACTCGCTTCATTGATGCCGTGGCTGGCATCCTCGCTGAGGGGTTTAACGATACATGGATAACCGAGCTGGAACATGTGCAGTGTCTCCAGGTTAAGTAACTGAAAATCAGGGGTGGGAATTCCGGCGGCTTGCAGCAGCACCTTAACCTTGGCCTTGTCCAGGCACAGCCCCAGTGCCGTAGCCGGACAGCCGGTAAAAGGTATCCCGATACCCTCCAGGTATTCTGGCACCAGGGCTTCTGTTTCCGGCTGGCCACAGAAGCCCTCGAAGAGGTTGAATACCTGGTCCACATCCTTTAAACCAAGTTTCTCCACAACGCGCTCAAACGGCGGTGTTAGCGGTACGCGGGTCACTTCACAGTCAAGTTCCAGCAGGGAACGGCGCACGGCGACCACAGCATCAAGAACACCCTTTACCGCCTTTTCCTCGCCGACGGTGTCATAGCGCGACGGAATCGGCTCATTATATACGATGGCTACACGCGCACGCATTGCGGGTACCTCTCCAGTGCCGCATCAAGCACGGCGCCGATTACTTCTTTATGCTTCCAGCCCATCATTTTGGCCATAATTATCAGGTCGCTGTAAGTGCCCAGCCCGGGCAGGGGATTTATTTCGATAAAATATGGTATCCCCTCGGGGCTGACCCTGAAGTCCACCCGGGCGAAATCCCGGCATCCCAGCGCTTTAAAAACCTTGAGGCTGGATTCTGCCAGCTTTTCCATAGCCTCCGGGTCGAGATGAGCGGGACACTCATAGTCAACCAGGTTAAGGTAATCACGTTTAACTTCCAGCGAGTAGATAAAATGCCCGTTTTTCTTTCTGGGTACGACGCGCATGATGCCGACTATCCTGTGCGGATTATTCCCGATGATACCTACCGCAACCTCGTCGCCGTCTATGAATTCCTCAATCATCACCGGTTGCCGGTAGCACTCCAGTGTTCTTAATGCTTCTTTCTGCGCCTGTTTAGCGCTGTATGCCAGAGAAGTAAAACGAATACCTTTACTTGAACCTTCATATGCCGGCTTGACAATGGCCGGGTAGGGAAAATCTTCCCATGCGGTACATCGGAGTTCTTGCTCGGAAGCCATGGTCAGCCACTTCGGGGTTATGATGTCGTCCGCCGCCACCAGCTTTTTGGTGGCGGGTTTATCCAGGCATACAGCAAGACATTGAGGATCAGAGCCGGTATAGGGTATGTCCAGCATTTCTAAGATGGAAGGTATCTGGGCCTCACGACTGCGGTGGCTGCCCCTGCCCTCGGCGATGTTGAAGGCGATGTCCACTTTTTCATGCCGGACATTATCGAGGAATTGTTCCCCACCGCCCAGCCTGACCACTTCGTGGCCTCTTGACTCAAAGGCTGCGGTTATCAGTTCCACCGTGTCCGGTGAGTCGTATTCTTCCAGAGCATCATCGACGGCATGTTGGCCGGTGACACCCATTTTAAGGTCATAGGATAACCCGATTCGCATCAGCTTCTCCTTTTATTTCCAACGTTAACTCGGCATCCACCCGCAGACCTTCAACAATGCCGCTGACTGTCGCCACCGCTTCCTCCCGACACTCCTTTGAACTGGGATTACGGTAACGGAATACCTTCCCCTCGTAGTTTTTCAGCAGCAGTTCGTCCTCCGTCATCGAAAGCACATAGTTCGGTTGCAGTGGCACCTTGCCGCCGCCTTGGATCAAATCTATCACAAAGGTAGGTACTGCCAGCCCCGACGTATGCCCTCGCATCCCTTCGATTATTTTTATGCCGGTTTCTACCGGTGTACGCAGGTGCTCTGCCCCCTGCACCTCATCGCACTGGAACAGGTAGTAGGGACGTACCTTTATTCGGAGCAGGCCTTGGCAGAGCTTCAGCATAGTCTCGACATCATCATTTACGCCGCGCAGGAGAACGGACTGGTTGTTTACCGGGATGCCACTGCGCAGTAGCCGGTCACATGCCTCAGCTGCTTCCGGCGTTATCTCGCGGGGGTGATTGAAGTGGGTGTTGAGCCATATAGGACCATATTTTGATAACATGGCACATAACTCATTATCAATACGCTGCGGCAACACCACGGGTAATCTGGTGCCAATACGTATAATTTCAATATGCCCTATTTCTCTGACCCTTGATATAATACTTTCCAAATGGCTGGTGGAAAGCGTCAGGGGGTCGCCGCCGGAGATAATGACGTCTCTAATAGCCTCATTCCGGCGCAAATAGTCCAGCATCGCTTCTATCTCTCCCTCGGTGCGTACCCAGCCCCCGTGTCTCCATTCTCGCTTACGGGTGCAGTGACGGCAGAGCATTGGGCAGATATTAGTAAGCACCATAAGGACTCTGTCCGGATAGCGGTGCACCAGTCCGGGAACTACGGAGCCCTCTTTCTCCGCCAGCGGGTCTTCCAGACCCATTGTGCTCATAGTCATCTCCAGGACGGAGGGCACCGCCTGCTTCCTTATCGGATCATCAGGGTCATCAGGATTGATTAGCGATAGATAATAGGGGGTGACTGACATGGGATAGCGCATGGTTACCAGCCTGAGTTGCGCCTTTTCCTCGGATGATAACGGAATGAATTGATCAAGCTGGTTCATGTTGGTTATCCGGTTGCGGAAGTGCCACTTCCAGTCTTTCCAGAGGCTATCGGGTACATCTATTAACAAACTGTAGCCGCTGGCGGCGGTTTTACCTGGAGGCTCTTCCTCCGTTTCCAGAATAATAACAGATTTGCCAGGAGGCTCCTCTTCTGCCTCATTTGTGTTATGACTTTCGACGGAACGCCTTTTGGCTTTGGATACAGATTGAGTCTTGACGGCTACAGATGGCGTTTTCACTTTACCTTTCTCTTTGCTCCTTTTCTATCTATATTAAATTATGCTTTATTATGGTAAAATAACTAGGTAAATAGTTGTGATAACAATGTTTTCCTGTTATAATGTTACGATATTATTATTCCTGAATTAATATTATACACTAAAGTCCGCAATTGTCAATAGGTTTTAGGCTGAAAATAGCCTAAAATCAAAAGAATATTTTAAGAAAATTCCAGCAAGGAGGTGCAGGTATGCCGGGATGGAAATTCCTTACCAATCATGCCCTGGTGTTATGTTTGATTGCCCAGCAGCCACGAATCACCGCTAGGGAGATTTCCTCGACAATAAACATTACGGAAAAGGCAACACGCAATATTATCAATGACCTAGAGGTTGATGGCTACATCACCAAGAAACGAGAAGGGCGCCGGATTAAATACAGGGTTTATACCGACTTACCGTTCCGCCACGTAATACATCAGGACAAGGCAATTGGCGACCTCTTGGAGCTTCTCGGTTGGAAGCCCAGAAAAAGGAAAAGGTCAGCCGAACCACTGCTAAAGAATGACTAGCGATAATATTTATTAGTCCTTCGCTATTACGGCGATAAATCATACCCCCGTGAACCTATTCAAATTATTCAAACCCAGACCGACTATCTCTGGCCGGGAGTTAACCGCAGGACTTCGATGGTTGACTTTGGAGGGAACGGTTTCTCTGGGCTTTAACAGTATTACCACAAGTGGTTTCCTGGCTGCATTTGCCCTGGCCCTCGGTGCCAACAACTTGCAAATCGGTATTCTGGCCGCCATTCCTTTCCTTATGCAACTCATCCAGTTGCCAGCTATCTGGCTGGTCGAGAAAGTAAGGCGGCGTAAGGCCATCGCCGTGATGAGCTGGTTCCCGGCCCAGCTTCTGTGGTTTGCCATCGCCCTGATCCCCATTTTCATTTTCACTCCCGGCAGGACTGCCATATACCTGCTGCTGGGGCTAATGGCATTTCGGGGGCTTCTGGCTGCCGTATGCAACTCCGCCTGGAATGGCTGGATTCGTGACCTAGTGCCCCAGTCTATATTAGGGCAGATCTTCTCCAGGCGTCTGGCGTCGGCAACTGCGGCCGGCATTGTCTTCAGCCTGGGTGCCGCCTTATTCGTCGACTACTGGCGCGGGCATGTACCGGGTGAAAGCGAGATACTGGGCTACACCTATGTTCTCCTCTTTGGGACTTTGTTTCTTGGTCTGGCCAGTCCAACGTTTATGTCCCTGATGCCAGAACCGCTAATGCAACCCATACAAGGACAGCAGCCCCCGCTATGGCAAAGACTTACAGCCCCGGTGCGGGATAGGAATTTCAGGCAGCTTATACAGTTTTTGCTCTTCTGGGGCTTTGCTTCAAACCTGGCTATTCCCTTTTTCGCGGTCTATATGTTGGTACGGCTGGGATTTCCTCTCTCATGGGTTATTGTCTTCAGCATTCTGAGTCAGCTGTTCAATATATTGTTTCTTCATGTCTGGGGACGCTTCGTCGACCGTTTCGGTAGCAAGGCTGTACTTTCACTTTGTGCCTCACTTTACCTTCTGGTTATTATGGGCTGGATATTTACTACCATGCCGGAGCGTTATTTTCTGACCGTACCCCTTCTTGTGCTTCTGCACATATTTGCCGGAATCGCCAATGCCGGAGTAACCCTTACTGTGGGAACCATCGGTTTGAAACTAGCCCCGAAGGGTGACGCGACATCTTATCTGGCCGGCGCATCTTTAGCTACAAACCTTGGGGCTGGATTGGGGCCCTTATGCGGCGGCCTCTTGGCGGACTTCTTCGCGGTGCGCCAGCTTAATCTTACGTTTACCTGGATTGACCCGGCTACCTCCATTCAGCTTCCCGCCCTAAGTATTATCGGCTATGATTTCCTCTTCGGGATAGCTTTTATCGTTGGTGTAATTACCTTGGGCACACTGGCTACTATTCGAGAGGAAGGTGAGGTCAGCCGTGAAGTAATCCTGGGGTCGCTCTTCTTCCCGACGCGTGAGCAGTCCAGACCTGTTAGTTCCGTACCAGCTTATAATCTTCTCAGCAACTTTCCCTTTGGCTATATTAAGCGGATACCCATCCCTGGACTTGACGTGGTCCTTGGTGTCACTGCTTACCAGATAGCCGAGATGGCCAGAGTCGCTGCCATGGCTACAGTACGCGGTCGCCGGTTAACTAATAAATTAGCTAGGGCACTGGAAAAAAATCTGGCTAATGTATGGAAAGTCAGAGAAGGTGTAGAAATACATGGTATTGAGATTGCCAGAGAAGCAGCCCGAGGGGCCATGCACGTGGTGGACGAAAAACCGCTGCCCGTCGAACAGCTGGTAGTCTCGGTAACATCAGGTGTCGTCGAAGCCTCCAGTCAGGCAGGAGTAAGCCCGATGAACAGCATTCTGGGAGCCAGCCAGGGTATCATCCAGGGGGCGGCGGAAACAGGGATCGACCTCGGGGAGACTACACTCCAGATAATGAAGGCTGTCAGAGAAGTAGCGGTAGATGTTGGCCTATCCGAGGAAGCAGCTGTAGCTAAAGCCGCTGAAGGTGTCCTGCTGGCAGCGGAGGCCATCGGGCCAGAAGCAGCCGCCGAGGTAGCTGAGTCTCTGCCCGAGGAGATACTGACGCTGGATAAAAAAGAGGAAGGGCATGATGAATAGCGCTCTGTACGAAGTGAGGCGCCAACCATGCGTGACATACGGATTATCCTTGTGCCAACAAATGAATCTGGCAATAAGGCTTTATTAACTGACAAAGGAGGTAAAGAAAATGGGCAGAATAACGAAATCGGTTGCAGAAGGGAGACTGGGTAATGTAGAACAGGAGAAGCAATTTTGGTGCCATGACGGACATTATCTCAAGAACCTGCAGGAACTGGAGGCTGCTCTAGAACAGATGACGGAAGAGACTTTCCGTCATCACGTTAACGAGACCAAGAGCGATTTCAGTAACTGGGTCCGGGATGTCATCGGCGACGATAAGCTTTCGAGAGACCTGCAAAAGAACACTACCAGGGCTCAGGCAGCTAAAAGCGTGGCTGAAAGGATTGTCTCCCTAAAGAAGAAAATAGAAACTGAATAATCTGGTGTTTGTCTAAGGCTAACGTTCAATATGCAGCATGCGTAATTATATCAACCGTTCTATTTAAGACAGTTTCACAAATAACGGTCGTCCCTCAGAATTAGAGCGGTGTTCCCGTATAAGCTTGTTTGGATGAGCCAAAACTACGGAATTCCTTAATTCAGAACACCTGGAAGTCATCCCCATAGCTTATCAAGGTATTAAGACGAAGGCGTACTTAAGCAATTTGAGATAGGTATCTACCTCAGATATACCCAGAGGCGCACTTAAGAATGCCCTATATAACGCCTTCCCCCGCAGCTTTTGCTTAATTATCCATCTCCTTGACCTTGTTATTATTCTTTTTCCAATTTACCATCTTCCGGAGAGATTACCCATAATTTAGCGCGTTCTTGAAATATCCCTTTTTGACTTATTGTTGAACGATAGCGAGCTTGCACAAATGTCAGTTTTGTTACCTAAAGTGCCAACTGAACAAACCACTACTTTGTTCAATTAGCATATAGTGTATTTCTCTTATACGCCGTTCGATTTACTAATTATTTCTCTCTGCCCCCACATCCAACATAATTAACAGTGTGTTTTGCAAAAAGTAAAAATCAGGATTCGCTATCCTTTTTGAGGGTATAATCACGGGCAATTTTGAGAGCCGCTTCGACCATTTCCGGTTCAATATATTTAGTCAGGTCATTCGGGGTATGATACACTAGCCCTTCATCGAATCTGCCAATATCAAAATTGATGCCAGCCATATTGGTGGCATCCACCTTGATTTTGCCGAATTCGGCTGCGTCTGTGCTCCCGCCGCCAAAAGGCATACCAGAGATTTTGGCGGGATAGCCAAGTGATTTTGCAATATCGACACAAGCTTGCGCCATTTCATGGGAAAGTTTCACGGATGAATTCAGATCATTATCGAGAAAGGTGAGGTCTTTGACTTTGTAAAGTGTATCAATATTTAAGACATACGTCTTCGTGCGGAGTAATTCTTCACCGTGTTTTTTGCAAAACGCCCGCGCGCCGCGAAGGCCAGCCTCTTCGGCATCAAAAGATGCCACAATTAGCCGAGTGTGTCGCAAGGGATTTATGCCTGCTTGCTTAGCATCATGAAAAAGTTTTGCCGTCTCGTTGGCAATTGCCACGGCAATCATATTATCGCCTGCAGCTGGAGATACCTCTCCAGTTGTAAAAAACGCTAACGGGAGCACAAAAACGCTGCCCGCTATCAATACCAAGGGTACCCATGGATGTACCCACTCAGGAGTAGGAATGTGAAATATGGTCAAGATGGTTCCTGTCAAAGAAACGAGGAAACCAAGCCCTAAAAATAGTATCCCTCCATTGATAAACTTAGCATAATACTTTGGGGTGCGGGCAATAAGTTGAAAGACGTAGGCAGCGTCATGATGTGCGCTGATGATCACTTGTTGCCTCACCTCCCCTTCTGGTTCAATAGCTCCGAAGACATTATACCCACTGGCTTTGGGAAACAGCGAGTCAAATACCTCCCAATAGCGCACGAATTGAGAATAGAATGCAAAAATCCCTAACGAGTACCCGATAAGTGCAGGCAAAGGGAACTGCAGATATAATAAAATAGAGCTTATGATATAAAGAGCGACCAGTCCCGGGATATATTTCAAGAAACTCTTGGGGTGGACGGTGAAATCTTCTGTTTGCACGGAATTCGGGTCACAATTTTTGATAAATTCCCTTTTTACCCGGTTTGCAGTATTTCGGCAGGCTTCCGTTCCTGCCAGGCGGTTAGGATATTGTTTTATGACTTCGTCAGTAAAATCGAAGACACGTTGCACATGGCTTTCATTTATCTCTAAACCAGAATTTCCCATATCGAACTACCGTGTCTATGTTAAAGCTCTACTGGCCAGTTGTCAAAGCTTGTAACAAGCCCAAAATCAGTCCCCGCAGTCAGCCCTATGCCCAGCAACCCCAGATACCTTTCGTCCCAGAGCCTGATCCTAGGCTCTTAACATTGTAGGAACCAATATTTCCTGCTGTCTCTAAGTATCAGAATTGTGACTGCACGAAACGTCAGTTTGTTGTATTCAAGAATCACAGCGAACTGAAGAAATCTCTAACTCTCGAAAGGAAATCCTCTTTCTTCCTAGAAAAGGCAAGTCTTAGAATATAAAGTACGGAGACCTTTACCTTAGCTATTCCGAAATGAGGAATGCTATCGAAATATAATTCGGAAGCGTTAGGTTGACGGCTGGGTGAAACTAAGATTTTCCTCATCTCTTCCTGAGACGGTAAGTATTGCATTGATAGATATCTTCGAATCCAAAGAAAGAAGTCATCGTTTGTGAGGTACTTTTCGGGATTTCTCAGCATATCTTCATGGACAAATGACTTTGCTTCATAGAATAGTCTAGTCAATCCCCTTGTGTGAATGGTAAAATGCTGGCCCTCAATACCCGTCAATATGGTATCCTGAGTTATTATTAGATTGTTGTTCTTACCATCATTGACTCCGAATCTCCAAATTTCGTTTCTGTTGCGGTTGTATAAGCAACCTGAATGTACTAGTCCACAACGAAATTCCCACAAAGCATTAATTTCTTTGTCCTGAAGACTTGAGAAGCTCTTAAGAAACTTTTTAAAACGAGTCGCTGATTCTCGATTGTTGATACTAACAAAGTACAGCCTGCTCAAGTATTCCAGCCCCTTAAATACTTCAGTTAACGCAGGACTGAAATAATACTTCAGATACTTCTTTCTTCCCAGACGGTTTGCACAACTGTAGAGTGTACTTGCCTTGATGTTGTACTCTATCGAAGTCAGTGTGGAAAAGAACTTTAGCCTACCGGGGGCTTCTGATAATGGTGTTTTGACTTCCTGCTCATACAATCTTGCAGATGGTGCAAAAATATAGGAACAAAGAAAAGGGTAGCTTCGAAAAGCAAACACCTCACTATTCCCCCTACACTCAATGTGCAGGGATGCCAGAACAGCAGATAACGCAGCATAGTAGCCAGAGACTTCGTTGTCCCTTACAATAGACTCAAATTTTGTGAAAGCCTCCCGCACTCTATTCAGTCTTTCTTCAGTAGATAGTGTCAAATATTCACTATAGGAAGGCGCTTCACTGAACCTGGGGTCACCTTTAGGAGCTACAAAATTTAGGTAATGTTCTCGCTTTGGTGGTATTTTGCGTATAAGATTGTTTATAGTTTTTCTGAACACGATCAGCACCTCGACTTTCGTATGTGACGAATACCTTCATTGATGGTAGTAATATACTGTAGCAAGCATCCTTTGGCAACTGTGGTGTATTCTGCAACGCCATGACACACCACAAAAAAGCGGTCTATTCGAAGAGATGGCAGCGAGTCTTGGCAATAAGGGCACGATATCTACTTCATTAAGCATAGACTGCTTGTCATTTTTCTCGTAGATTCTGCTAATATTTTTGCTAGCGAGTTACTTGGCACTGCTTAATACTACGTGCTACCTAATCTGAACTTTTAGCCAAATTGTTATATTGTTTTTACAGCGCTGAAAACTTCAAACACATGGGGGCATCTAGAATGCAGATAGCTCCCTTGAAAAACGGGAGGCGTATTTACCATTAACCGAATAAAGTCAGTATAATAGCACCATGTTTGAGCTCCTGTTCTGGCTTTACCTGGTCAATGCGGTGCTGTTGATAACCCACGAGATTGACTCGGCGTACTGGAAAGAATGGGAACTGTTCAAGCTCCCTGGAGGCAGCACAGGATTCGTGCTACTCCATTTGCCGCTCGTCTTCCTCATCCTGTGGGGATTGGTACTAGTATTCCAGCGCTTATTCGCTGGCCTGGCATTCTCACTCATTCTAAGCCTCGGTGGAATTTTCGCCTTCACCATTCATGTCATATTCATCAAGAAGGGCAGAAATGAGTTCAATGTGCCGGTCTCCCTGTTTTTGCTTATAGCGACCATGTTAGTCTCGCTCGTTCAAGCCGCCTGCACAATTTACCTTTTCATGATCTAAGTTAACAATTCATCGAATTGTTGGATGAGTCAGGCGAAATCGGGCATACAAATGTCGGCAAAATGTCGGCAGAAGATAAAGAAGTAAATGGTAGGCCGTGCAGGTCTCGAACCTGCGACACCCTGATTAAAAGTCAGGTGCTCTGCCAACTGAGCTAACGGCCCATCGAATGCCATTATTATATAGCTGTTAGTGTGAACGTTCAAACTTTTATGGATAATTGCTGCCAGGGTGATTTAAGAAAGTCGTTTGTCTAAGAGCAGCGTCTATGACTGGTCTACAGGGTGAACCTGTTCAGAAGGCAGGAGAGTGTGAATGTACTGGGCAAGAGCCGGATGTATGTCACAAATGTAACCATCTTTGGTTGTCTCCACAGAAAAGGTTACTCTGGCCGGCCTCTGCGTCGAGTTGCTAAATTTGCTGAACCCAACCTCATCCCAGGGCATCTCCGTTCCCAATACATCCAGCATGCCTCGCACATCCCGTGGTCCCTCAAGCATTACTTCGAAACGGAGTCGTTGCGCCAATATATTAAGTTGTTCGTTTTTCAGTTTTATCCGCATATCCTCAATCCCGCTCTGGAGTTGCCACCTTTTTACATAATGTTCGCCCACTATCTACAAAGAGCTTCAACATAAACTTTACTCTTTTATCCTTGAAGTTTGCAAAGTCTACCATATCCTTCAGTGACAATCAACTTCCCAATGGAGTGCGGCCAATCTTTTGTTTTAGAGGTGATGTAGGAGCGACCACAAGCACAAATGTGGTTATGCTAATGTAGCTATATTATAATATACCGTCAGTCTTATGTAGGGAGAAAACGAGATTGCGGATTGTTCGCTTTGTCACCCGGGGTAAGGTCAAATATGGTGTGTTGGCGGAGAACGTTGTTCGTGGATTTCAAGGCAGTCCCTTTGCCCATTTTAAATGCTCTGGGAACTCAGTCACACTTGATGGAAGTACCTGCAAGCTGGAAGAAGTGAGGTTACTTGCCCCTTGCCGCCCTTCCAAAATAGTTTGTTTGGGGCTCAATTATCGCAGGCATGCTGAAGAGGCTAAACTGCCTATACCTTCCGTGCCGCTTATTTTCCTCAAACCCTCTACTGCAGTCATCGGCCCTGATGACAGCATCATCCTGCCCCATCTCTGGAGACGCGTCGACTATGAAGGCGAACTGGGTGTGGTCATTGGCAGGAAGGCAAAGGATGTGACGGAGGATAAGGCAAAGGAATACGTGATAGGCTATACTTGTTTTAATGATGTTTCGGAGCGCTATGTCCAAAGTGAAGATGGCCAGTGGACCAGGGCCAAAGGTTACGACACCTTTGCGCCAATAGGCCCTTGTATAGAGACGGAGGTTGACCCGGATGAGCTGAAACTTGAGACATATCTCAATGGTGAGCTCCGCCAGTCTGCTTGTACTAGCGACCTGCTCTTTGGAGTGTCCAAGCTAATCAGCTTTATTTCAAGTGTAATGACACTGCTGCCAGGTGATGTTATAGCTACAGGCACGCCGTCGGGTGTTGGCTGTGTGAAGCCGGGTGATGTGGTCGAGGTCAGAATAGAGAAGATTGGCACATTGAGGAACTTTGTGGCGGACCAAAGGTGATAGGCCTGTTTTGTGCTATGTTACAGTCTGGCTTTTTGTTATAATATCAGATAATTTTGCTAATGTGGGATACATGTTGCTCTAAATTAAGAATAGAAAGGAAGGAAAAGAAATGTTTCGAATGTTACCGCCGAAAGTTAGGGATTTCTACAACCGGGCAGTGGAAGATTATGAAGGCTTCTGGGAAGACGCAGCCCTGAATGCTATGGATGATATCCACTGGTTCAAGAAGTGGGACAAAGTTTTTGAGTGGGAGTATCCTACTTTCAGGTGGTATATAGGTGGTACCACTAATATAAGCTACAGTTGTCTGGATAACAAAGTGGGGCAGGGAAAAGGTGACAAGGTAGCTTTCATTGCTGAGTCCGGTGATACCGGAGAGATAAGGACTGTTACCTATACACAACTCCTGGACCTTGTGAATAAATATGCCTCTGCGTTAAGAGGTATGGGAGTGCAAAAAGGTGACCGAGTAGCCATTTATATGCCGATGGGTATTGAATCAGCGGCAGCTCTGCTTGCCTGTGCCGGGATAGGTGCAGTGCATATGGCGATATTTGCTGGCTTCTCAGCAGGAGCAATTGCAGATAGACTGGAGTTGACTGGCTCTAAGTATCTTCTGGCTCAAGCCAGAGGAAGCAGGAGAGGTAAACCGGTGCCGCTGAAAGAAATGGTAGATGAGGCGCTGGAGATACTTCCTTCCGAGAATCAGGTCAAGACAGTAGTGGTTCTCACCCATGAGAATGATGCGGATGTCCCAATGAAAGAGGGCAGAGACATATATTGGGATGAGTTTCTAGCCAAAGGCGAAGGCTTTAGCTCTGATTATGTCGTTATGGAGTCTAATGAACCTCTATTCCTGATTCCTACCTCGGGAACTACTGCTAGGCCTAAGGTTACAGTGCAAAACCATGGTGGTTATCAGTTGTACTGTTACTGCATGGGGAAATGGATGTATGACTTGAAGCCTGATGATATGTGGTTTTGCACCTCGGATATTGGTTGGGTGGTGGGTCACAGTTATAATATTTATGCCCCTCTGCTTACTGGCTGCACTTCGATTTTGTATGATGGTACTCCGGATTATCCGCGGCCAGACATGTGGTGGGATGTAATTGATAGAAACAAGGTGACAGGTCTCTGGGCTTCTCCCACCGGGATACGCGCACTAATGAGAGCGGGAATAGAACTGCCGAGGAAGCATGATATTAGCACTGTGGAGAGGGTTGTTTGTGCGGGCGAGGTGCTGAATCCTGCGGCATGGGAATGGTTACAGAATGAAGTCTTTGAAGGCAAAGTGCCGGTGCTAGACCATATGTGGCAAACAGAAACTTCAGGTGCAATAATAGGGAATCCCTATGGTTTGGGTATAGCTCCGATAAAGCCTGGCTCGGCGACTTACCCAGCACCTGGAATAATAGCAGACGTCGTCAGGGAAAAGGATGGTCAGCCTGCTTCTAGCGGAGAGAAAGGCATTCTTATTATCAAGAAACCGTTTCCAGGCTTGACTCCAACGCTATGGGGAGACCCAGAAAGATATAAGGATGACTATTGGGAGAAGAGTCTGGCTATTCAAGGGGCTTATTATGCTGGAGATGCTGCTTATAAGGATGAAGACGGCTATATCTGGTTTGTTGGCAGAGCTGATGAGGTAATAAAAATCGCTGCTCACAGGGTAGGAACTATAGAAATCGAGAATGTTCTGGTAGCTCACCCAGCGGTGGTTGAAGCTGGGGTGTCAGGAGTCCCCGATGAGCTTAGAGGCGAGGTAGCCAGTGCTTTTGTGGTGCTGGCCAGTGGCTACCAGGCTAGCGAGGAGCTGAAGCGGGAACTTATACAACATATAAGAAAGACGATGGGTGCTATTATAGTAATGAAGGACATTGAGTTTGTTGATATGCTGCCCAAGACAAGAAGTGGTAAAATCATGAGAAGGGTGATGAAATCCCTGCTGGCAGGTCAGGAACTGGGAGATTTGTCCACGATAGAGGAAGAGGCTTCTGTTGATGAGATAAGAGACGCGGTGCAGAAGATAAAAAGCATTGACTGAGAGTGTGCGCAGCAGCAGACTCACGAATTATTCAGTTTCCTTTTGACTATGGGAGGTTAGCCCCTGATAGCTTGGCTGCCCATAAAGGCTTATTCGCCGCCTGGAGTGACCTTGCCCCCAGCCCTTCCGCTTCCACGTTTGACATAACGTTTACGTGCCCACAAACCATTGAAGAAGCTCCGGTTTAATAGATGCCGATTATCGGCTACATTCAGAAGGTCCTTGGATATCCCACTCTCAAAGTAGGCTACCTCGACATGCTTGCCCATGTTCTTCACAGCTTGGAGAGCATAAGCGAAATCAGAGTCACCGCTTACCAGTACTGCTACGTCGTAGAAGTCATTCCAGGCGAAATATAGCAGGTCTGTAGCCAACATAACATCGATACCCTTCTCAATGGGAATCCCTTGTGCCAGCTTGGTACTCCCTAGCCGAATCTCCAGATATGGTGTCTTGCGCAGGGTATCAAGAAATTCCTGCTGCTCTCGGTAGCCATCAGGGCGCTGAGTTGGGTCTTGCAGGATATTGTAATAGTATGTTCGGAACAAGCGTCGTGAGCCACATAGCTTGCTGGCAAACTCAGCGAAGTTGAGGTCGTGGCGTTTAAAATTACTGCGTAGAGAATGGTACAAATTGCTCCCATCTATAAAGATTGCCACTCTATTTTCCATAAATTTCTCCTTTTGGAATCTGCCAACGGTCTTTGACAGTATTCTTGATTCTCTCTGACCTGATTATACAACAGAGAAGCTTACCAGTCTATCGTGTCTAATCTAAGCCAGCATGCCAAGGTTTTAGTTAAGAGTTATCTTTTGGCTTTTTGTTACATGCCGAGGCGAAGAGGGTGAACATTTTGGAAGGTTCCATAATAGCTATATGTGCAGCGGCTCATTTATATCTTTGGTTATTGACAATCTGAGGCTAAGTTGGCTTAATTGCAATAAGGAGGTTACTCAGCCTTTACTCTTCGTGGCATTACTGTTTTGTCAAAGGTGGTTGTTTCTAGCCCAAAAATCTTGCCAGCAGTTTGGAAAACTCCTGAGTCCTTTGCTTGTAGACGCTATGACCGCAACCTTCGAAAATGTGTAGTTGGCAATCGGGGATTAGCTGGGCGGCAGCATATGCATGGGCAACCGGTACAATGCTATCCGTTGCACCCCAGACTAGCAACGTAGGCATCAACAGTTCAGAAAGCTGGTCCAGCAGCACTGTGGTCTGTCCCTTGAATGTTGTTATGCTCTTCCCCATGTTTATCTTGAGCCGCGTGACGGGGTTGGCGAATTTAAACGGAGTGTAAAATAAACGAGCCAGCCATTTGGTAGCCTTCAGGATGGCAATAGCAGCTTCCCCAAGATATCTACAAAGAACCGAAGAGGACAGGAATCTGACCCACGGTGCAATTTCCTTTCCCATGCAGAGGCTGCTTACGAGCACAAGTCCCTTTATTTTCTGAGGAGACTTGAGTGCGTAGTGCAAGGCGATGCTGCCACCAATTGAATGTCCTACCAGGTGGAAGCATTTGAGGCCCAGGCTGTGCGTAAAGTCTTCTATGAATGTCACAAACTCTGAAAAATGAAATTTGTCACCCATCGGTTGACTGCGCCCAAAGCCTGGGAGGTCGGGAATATATACACTATAGTGTTTGGAGAGCTCCTTTGCATTTTCTAGCCACGCTCTGGCACCATCGCCACCGCCATGGATTATGACCATTGGGTTGCCCTGCCCGCCGGCAAGGTAGTGGATATCAAGTTTTCCAACCTTTGTCTTTTTACTGCATATGTTGTTCGGTATTTTGGTGCTCCTTTCCTGGCACAAACGTACCCCCGTGCAAATATCCTGAGCCGCGTTTGACTTGGTGTAGGGATAATTGTGGGGTGAGTCTGTGCGGGGTTTATGATTATGTTACCACGACTATTGAAACTGTATTAGGTGCCGTGTGCTTGCTAAATTGAGCGCTAAGCATCACTGTTACATGTCTTAAAAACATATAGATGGCAACTAGACGATTTAGTATCTCTTCTGTCCCTCTCTTCTATTAGACCTGCCGCCAGACCTGCCGCCTTTTTTCCCACCGTAGGATCCACTGCCCCGGCTGTCGGAACGAGGGCGAGCTCCATTAACAGCAAGCGTCCGGTCATGCAGTGTTTTTCCGTTGAGACCAGTAATTGCAGCTTGGCCTTCGGACAAGGATGGCATTTCAACAAACCCAAATCCCTTCGATTGTCCACTATACTTGTCTTTGATAATGCTTACAGATGACACTTCCCCAAAAGCCATGAAATTCTGCCGCAGTTCCTCTTCAGTTACCTCATATGATAAGTTACCTACATAGATATTCAAATTGCTTCCCCCTTTACTAACCCGTTATATTAACCTTCACAGGCCAGCTATCTCTTGGACTATGTAGGATATTATATACTAAAGGGATTCCTTTTGCAAAAGCTTGTACTCGTCCATGTGATTAGTGGCACATTGCCTCCTTGTATATTTTGCCGATGTTGTTCCAGTTATTTGGGCAACTTCACCAGGCAAACACATGTAGTCAAGATGTCTAGAAGCAAAGTAGCTATGATTTATATCTGTAGTGGAGCGGGTGAAGGGATTCGGACCCTCGACGTCTTGCTTGGGAAGCAAGTTCCCAGGGTCTTGAGCCGACAGCTTTGCCAAAACAGCCTCGCAGATAGCATCAAGCAGTTCGGGACTTAGTGAGGCAAGTTCCCCACTCTGGCTTCTGTTATCGGCCGTTTGTCCCTTCATTTGATCCCTCCTTTGTTTTTTGGCTTCATAATAATACCGGCAAATCCGCATGTCAAACAGTAAATATCTTATTTAACTAATCGTTGTAGCTACGGATATTCTATTCCAAATATGCAATTTCTTTTTATGGTTTGCGCGAGTCCATGATGAGAAGCGTAAGTGTGAGTGCCATTCAGTTGCCGGAGGTATAATTCTGTGTCATTCCTTAGGTGGTAGCTCAATTTGTATTTGGGCGTGCCAGCATGTGCCGGGAGATCCAGGGACTTGGTTGGCAAAAATATTAGCAACGAGGATACTAGACGATGTGATGTTCAGTAGCACCACCAAACATTACAGGCTATTGTGACGTTCAGCTAACAAAACAAGCAGATGTGCAATTCACAAGGCTCGATATAGCAGTCGAAAGAGATTTAGGCACTGGGGTTTACCACGCGCCCAATGAATAGTATTGATCCAGTCTCGATGTCACGAATCAAGAATATGAAGGGCCGATCTACGATTACTTCCACAAGCTCTCCAGGTGGCATCGCCGTTGGCATTATAACTGCAGTAGCCGCTGCGGCCTCTGTGCCAGCCTCATCTACAGATACGAACGCCTTGTGTACTACATCTCCGATGAAGAAGTCGCGATTGCCAGTCATGCCTGAACGAAACGATGAAATGTTCAATTTTGTGCTAGTGAAGCGGCCACGAAGTTCATCAACTAGGTACTGGTTTGGCTAATGAGGTGTCCAATAGTTTGTGGACTTAGCGCAATTCCTGAATATAGAACTTGTCTTCGTCTTTCTCCTGAAGAAGTGCCAGACCGTATTGCAGCGCCTCGCTAATTATTTCCGCTATTCTCCTTGTGCCTGATATGTTTGAAGTTCCTTAATGTTTTTATATAGTTCCAGCGACTGTGGGTTGGCTAAAGCATCCGCATTAAGCACGGGCTCGTTATGAATCACGTTCCACACTGCCAATTCAACTTTTTTCATATTAATCGTATAGGGGATATCGTCAATAGCTATGATCTTAGCCGGTACATGACGTGGGGTGGTGTGCTGCCTGATTGTAGTTTTTATCTTCTTGACGAGGTCTTCTGTTAGTTCCACACCCTCGACCAGTTTGACAAACAGGATAACTCTGACATCGTTCTCCCATTTCTGGCCGACCACAAGGCTATCTACGACCTCATCAAGAGCCTCCACCTGACGATAGATCTCGGCGGTTCCTATTCTTACACCTCCTGGGTTAAGAGTAGCGTCGGAGCGCCCGTAAATGATGACGCCATTATTCTCAGTTATCTCAGCGTAGTCTCCGTGGCGCCATGCACCAGGGTACACATTGAAATAAGCGCTATGGTATTTTCGGTTGTCTGGGTCATTCCAGAAGTAAAGGGGCATGGATGGAGAAGGAGCTGTGCACACCAGTTCACCCTTTTGGTTCACGACCGGTTTTCCTTGTGCATCAAAGACCTCGACCTTCATGCCCAGACATCGCCGCTGTAGCTCGCCTGCGTAGACAGGACCAATTGGATTACCTGCAGCAAAACAACCATTAATGTCGCTACCACCCGAAATTGAGGCGAGGAGCACATCCTTCTTAATATCTCGGTAGACAAAATTGAAGCTCTCTATGGAGAGAGGAGAACCTGTAGACAATATCACCCTTAAGCTGCTCAAATCATAGTCTTTGCCTGGCTTGAGCCCGCGGTTTTCAATCTCAGCCAGGTACCTAGCGCTGGTGCCGAATATGGTTATTTTTTCGTCTTGGGCTAGCTGCCATAGCACAGCTGCATTGGGATAAAAGGCTGAACCATCATAGAGCAACACAGTAGCACCAAGGGCTAGAGAACAAACCAACCAGTTCCACATCATCCAGCCACAGGTGGTGAAATAGAATATAGTATCCTCCCGCTTAACATCAGTCTGGAGTTTCAATTCCTTCAGCTGATTGACCAGAACCCCGGCAACGCCTTGCACCATACACTTGGGCAAGCCAGTAGTCCCGGAGGTGAACATGATATACAAGGGATGGTCAGGGGGGACTTGCTCGAACTGGATCTCAAGCCCAGGCTCTTGGGATAGGAAATCCTCGTAAAGAATCGAGCTGGGGATGTTGCTGATATCTACCGTCTTCTCTGTATAGGGGATGACTATGACCTTTTGGATAGAGGGGAGGTTATTCAGCATACTTGTGATTCGTTCCAAAGAGTCAAAAGCCTTGCCATTATAGAAGTAGCCGTTGGCAGCGAATAGAATCTTTGGTTGTATCTGCCCAAAGCGATCAAGAACTCCCTTAGCGCCGAAATCAGGAGAACAGGATGACCATATAGCACCAAGACTAGTAGTAGCCAGTATGGCAACGACTGTTTCAATCATATTGGGCATAAACCCAGCTACCCGGTCGCCTGCAGTGACCCCTTGCTCACGAAGAGATTTGGCCAAGCGTGCCACCTGGTCATAGAGTTCAGCATAGCTTATCTTGACCGGCTCTAGCCCCTCACCTTTAAATATAAGAGCTACTTGGTCATCCCTGTAGCGTAGTAAGTTCTCGGCAAAATTTAGTTTTGCGCCAACGAACCACTTTGCGCCCGGCATTTTCACGAGGTCATCGACGACAGTGTTGTAATCCTTCGATGTCTTGATCTCGACAAAGTCCCATAAGGCGGCCCAGAAATCGGGAATCTTCTTTATTGACCAGTCATATAGATCGTCGTAAGAGCCAAATTTCTGTCCGTGCCGTCTATTAACATAACCTATGAATTTGGCCATATTGGTATTTCTTTTCCGCTCCTCTGAGGGGGTCCAAAGTAACTGTGCCATGATAATCTCCTCCGTTAAGTAGTTAAGTTAAGTATACAGAATCCTCTCAACGAATCGCCTGTATTAATCCCGGAATTTGTAACCAAGCTTGTTATCAAACACGGGTTGGTTATTTGCAATCCTCTTTATTAAACCTGGCTCATAAATCAAAGTTTGTAATAGGCCATGTTCAACTATTCCCCTATGTCATTTTGTATCAATGACTCACAAGCTCAGTAGCAAAATGTGCTTAAGCTTGTTACCGTCCACAGGTCCCTTCTATAAGAAAGCTTGTGAATCCAAACGATGGCTTGATAGTCTCCAAGGTCAAAACTGGTGAGCCTCAGCCAATATTACGCTGCGGTATTGTTAGTACACCAGCCACGCTCTTTAAATCGAACCACCATTTGTCCTGCTCATTCCCCTTTCCATACCCCAGAAATTCGTCAGCTTTGATTGAGATCCTCCTAGCCAAACTGGAACGTTGAACCGCCCAACGAACCAAGTTATGGTTCCAGGCATTAGGTCTGGTCCATGGGCAAACCTTGACGCAGTTATTGCACCAGCTTCCATGCTTGTTCAAGTGAGATCTCCTCCTTTGGCTGCTGAATACGGTTCCTGGCGGCAACTAAGAACGCTCGCCCATAACAAGCTAGTGCGCGGACATCAAAGAAACGCCTCGCACCATTGACCAAAAGGGGCACATCATTGCTTTGCCGGCTGGAAATAGAACAGGGTAAACTCATCAGTTATGTCTTTGAAGACTACCTCCACGGGCATGTCACATTTCAGGTCCTCATGCTTGCAATTCACAATTCTACTCATCACCCGGATGCCTTCGTCCAGGTCAACCAAGGCCAACACATAGGGAAGGTCTTCCATGAACCTCTCTTCAACGCCGTACATCGTTACGGTGTAACTCCACAGTTTCCCTTTCCCTTTGGATTCAATCCAGCCCAGGTTGGATGACCAGCACTCGGGGCAGAATTTCCTCGGGTAGAATATGTTCAAGCCACAGTCGTTGCAGTGTTGAATCAAGAACTTGCGCTGTTTGGTCCCCTTCCAAAACTCTTCGCTCCATGGCTGGGTGACAGGTAACGGCTTCTTGTATTCACTCATGTTATGTCCCTCCCAAATACTGTAACTACCATATTCATGCCAGAACCACCTGAGGCATTCGTTAGAACGTACCTGCAATTGGGTATCTGCCTATCTCCAGCCTTACCCATTATCTGCCGTGCACATTCCACATAAGTTGCGAATCCAACACCAGAGCCGGTGTGACCTCGACCTATGGCATCACCTATAGTGGAAACGGGGAGCTTGCCTCCTGGCCAGGTATTGCCTTCCATCATGAATTTGCCGGCCTTGCCGCGTTCCACTATTCCGAGTGCCTCAAGAAATTGGGCGACCCCGAGAGGATAAGCCATATAAACCTCCAGGATATCCATGTCTTCCAGCTTGAGGCCTGCCTCGGCCAATGCTTCATTAGCTGCTTCCTTGATTGGGTTCCTCTGAGTTTTTCTGCGTTGAGTCATGGTAGCCTGAGTATACCTTACGCCTTCGCCGAGCTTGAAGACAGGCGTCTTGGTCAGTTTCCTGGCTCTATCGGGCGTAGTCACAACCATTGCTGCCGCTCCATCCGCCAATCGGTTACACTCCCAAGCGTGCAGAGGTGTGCTTACCATCCTGGAGCCGAGAACTTGCTCAATGGTCGCTGGCTTTCGAGTCATGGCAAGCGGGTCCAGCTCTGACCACTTCCGCAGAGCTACAACTATCGCGGCAATTTCCTCCGGAGTAGCCCCTGTCTCGTACATGTATCTGGTTGCCCCAATCGCCACAAGGCCATTGAATGTCATGCCGAACGGGTATTCCCACTGTATATCCACACCCGCAGTGGCAAAGAATTTGATAGCATCATCAGGCGGAATGCCCGAGTGCTGTGTGACGTGCTGAACAAGGACAATGTCTGCAACACCGCTGTTTACCCACTGCTCTGCCATCCTCAGAGAGGCAACACAACTCGACCCCCCGGCGTTGACCAGGCAAATCTCCTTGCATCCTTTGAGCCCCAGTTCCTCTGGAATTTTCCCAAAGCCAATCTCCGACTGAAGCCTTGGTTGAGCCATTGGGTTGATACTGATGACGCCCTGTATGTCATTCTTGTCCACGCCAGCATCTCTTATCGCTCCCATGCATGTTTCATAAATCATGTCCCACTGGCCCCTATCGGGATACCATCCCGTGGCCACCTCACCAATCCCAGCGATTGCGAGTTTTCCTTTGCTCATTCTTACATAAACCTCCGTTAGAATTCACTGTGCTGCATATTGTATGCTCACCAACTGAGCTACAATACCGTACCTCATATCATGTCACGTGCCTATCCCTCCTTTCTCTTGGCATGCCAAGAAGAAAACGTTCAAGAAAGCGGAAATAGATGCCTACCGCCCTTTGAATTCCGGAGGCCTCTTCTCCATGAAGGCTCTTGGTCCCTCTTTGGCATCCTCTGAAGCTGAAATCAGACCGCCTGCTGACCGCTCCAATGCTAGGGCTACATCGATGTCTGGCGTTTCAAGAGCAGCATTGACCACCATTTTGGCCAGTCTTATGGCAAGTGGTGATTTGCTGCATATATTGTCTGTTATTTCCTTGACAGCATCCTCCAACTTGTCTTGCGGGACCACCCTGTTCACGAGCCCCATCGCCTCAGCTTCCTTGGCGCTGAATCGGCCGGCGGTATAGAGCAGTTCCTTGGCCTTTCTCGCTGGCAGAGCCTTACAGAAACGCACAATTCCTCCCGAGCCAGGAAGTATGCCCAAGCCGACTTCGAGCATGCCGAACGTGGCATTCTCGGAGGCAATCATGAAATCGCAGGCCAAGGCAAACTCAAGCCCGCCCGCAAAGCAGTGGCCGTTCACCGCCGCAATTATGGGCTTCTCCATCCTTTCCATCAATCTGTGTGCCTCGTAGCAGACATTCCGCAGATAGTTGTATGTACCAACGGGAGTGCCCGCTCCTTCGAACGGCAAACTGAAATCCTGGCCCACCGAAAAGGACTTGTCCCCAGCGCCGGTAAGGACTATAACCTTTATATCGTTATCACTTTGTGCATCCAGGAGCGCATCCTTCAGTTCCGAAAGCATCGGCGCACCCATCGCATTAAGTCTCTTCGGGTTATTGAAGAATATTTTGGCGGCCCCGTCCTTTTTCTCGTAGATTAGGTATTCGTACTCCTTGTTGCTCATTTCTTCTCTCCTAATGTTTTTGTTTGGCTGCCAAGCTAACTTGCCCTGCTTTGGCTCACCCTGATCCTCACCCCAGCCATCTTTTTCTTCTCCTATAGTGTTTTACTCCTCTATAGCTCTTGCGCTCGCCCACCTTACTTAACCCAAGATAGAATTCTTTTATGTCTTCATTGTCCTTCAAGCTGTCACTGGGGCCGTCCAATACTACCCTGCCATTCTCCAGCACATAGCCGTAGTCACTAATACTCAGAGCGGCAAGAGCATTCTGCTCTACAAGCAATACGCCAACCTTTTGCTCTGCACTTATCCTTCTAACTAGCTCGAAAATTGTGGTTTGAAGGATAGGACTTAACCCCAATGATGGCTCATCAAGCAGAATAATCCTAGGCCGTGCCATCAGAGCACGACCTATTACCACCATTTGTTGTTCACCTCCTGAAAGGTAACCACAAGTCTTGCTCCGAAGCCCCTTGAGCTGTGGGAAATAATTGTATACCATCTCTAAATCCTGGCGTACCCGACTGTCCGAAAACAGATTTGCGCCGATAATAACGTTTTCCTCTGTAGACAGATGCCCGAAGATTCTCCTTCCCTCCATAACTTGAACAATGCCCATCCTTACTATAGCTGGCGGAGACATATTGTCTATTCTCTTGCCGTCAAACACTATATTTCCATCCGTAACTCTGCCCTCTTCGATCTTCAGTAATCCTGATGTTGACTTCAACAATGTGGTTTTGCCAGCCCCATTGCTGCCTAATACACAAACCAAGCCACCCTTATCTACATGCAAGGACAAGCCTTTCAGCACCAAAATCAATCCTTTATATTTTACTTCAATGTTGTTTATTTCTAGCATTGTCATACCTAGACACCAACCCATACCTTATTCATGAGCACAGCTACTTATCTGCCGCCTACCTGGCACACGTAATATCAGACCTAAAGCTCGCCAGTTCTTGGCCTCAAAAGGCTCCATGCCTTACATCGATCCAGATACCCTCTACCTTCTACACATACCCTTGGTATCTGGATCGATTTCTCTTTGGCTGCTAGCTCAGCAGTTCCTTCTATCTCAAACTTCTGACTAGACTTGCCTATTCTCCTACGGTTTTATACCAATCTGGTACTTCAATCCAATCACTAATAACTTCCTCGCCTGTAGCTGTCTGCCGTGTCGTTTTGTCCCAATGAAGCCCACGATGGTACGTAGGTCCCTCCCAGTATAGTGGCTGGCTGAGACCGCCGGTATCGATTTCCACCCCGGAAATTAGCAAATCTCTGAGGTCCGCAGATGTAACCTGGTCCCATCCGACCTTCTCTGCAGCCAGGGATAGTCCATCGGTGATAGCAATATAGTTTACCCATGCTTGTAGATACAAGAGGTCTGGCGGGTAAAAATCAGGTGTGTATTCTTTACACAATCTACACACTGTTGCCATCATAGGTATATTGTCGGCTTCTGTATAAGAAGCATAGGGGCAAGTAACCTCCAATCCCTCGATTGCTGAGCCAGCAATGCTCCTTATGCCATTTGGCCCGGCATGGTGGGTAATAGTTGGTGTCACCTTGTCTTTAAGGCCTCTCTCCTCCATAGCTTTTAAAAGCATGGCAACAGGCGCATCAACAGTCCCTAGTGCCACAGAATTCATAGGCAGCGCAGCCTCAATTTTATCCATAAAGGGAGTGGCATCCGCTATTGACACAGGTATCCATGCGAGCAAAGCAAATTCAGTATTAGTGAACTCACATATTTTGTCTACATTAGCAGCGGTTGCTTGAGCAGAAGGCATAACCTCAAGAGCAAGCATCCCCCACCTGTACTTACCAGGCCCTTCAAATTCGGAGGCCATACGCTTCAGGTAACTAAGAGAGCTTTCCTCGTAAAGCGGGCGCGTGATAAGGACAAAACTCTCTGGGTCAGATAATCCATCGGCATTAGGCAACCCTAACATGAGAACTTTGTCTGTTGCAAGCTGCTGCTTAGCTGCATTTATCCCCGATGAATACCCACAGACCCAGGCAATCGGATTGTGCTCCATGTTTCCTTGTTTGACTGCGGTCACAGCCACAGCCGGCTGCGCTTTGAAATCGTAATGCACGAATCTTACTTTTCTACCATCAATGCCACCCTTCTCCTCATTGATATAGCGCTCGAAGGTATCAGCTGCAGCCCTGAAGCAGGCCCCTTGCGTCTTGAAAAAAGCAGAGTAATCCATTAGCTGACCAATCACGATATCTTCTGGCGGCGTGGTAGCTTCAGGGGTTGGTGTTGGCGCCACTTCCGGGGCACAGGCAGCAATTAACACCACAATACCAACCAGCACTAGAGCACCCAGGTACTTCCTCGGGCTTTTTCTGTTTTTCATTCTAATCTCCTTATGTTTGTATTTTGCTTGTATTTTCAGACAATGGCGTTGCCTACTTTGTAACTTTGCTCCTACGTCATACGACACCTCCTAATAAGAATATGGCCCTAATCTATAACTCGCTTTGAACAATGTAACTTTGCTCCTACGTCATACGGCACCTCCTAATAAGAATATGGCCATAATCTATAACTCGCTTTGAACAATTCCCAGCGGTGAACCAGACCTCTGGGCTCAAAAAGCAGAAAAGCTATTATTACTAATCCAAAAACAGCATTCAGCAATGGGAAAATCGCCCCTCCCAGAATTGGGGTTAGTACCGGCCCAGCCAAAAGTGCTCCTTGCTCCAAGAGCCTCCATACTGCAACACCGAATATGACACCTAAGATGCTACCTCCGCCACCTACAACAATCATTCCTAGATACCATATCGCGTTCCAAAGGGTAAACTGGCTGGTATCTATGAAGCCGATGTAATAAGCCTGCAAAGAGCCAGCAAGTCCGGCAAACAGCGAGCAGATGAAAAAAGCCAAAACTTTGTAGCTGAAAATGTTAATCCCCACTGCCTCAGCAGTCAAATCATTGTCCCTTATAGCTACAAAGGCTCTACCTATTTTTCCCCTGGCCAGGTTCTTTGCAAATAGCCCACTTATCAATGTGATAGCTAATATCAAATAATACCAGCTCTGGTCATTCTGAAAAACAAAACTTCCGAAGCTTGCCGCTGGCACCTCCAACCCAATTGTTGCACCGGTTATCTCCATCGGCGAGTGCGCTATGACGAACACGATTATATAATGAGCTGCCAAAGTGGCCAAGGCCAAGTAATATCCCTTGACTCTCAGGGAAGGAGCCCCGGCGATAAGTCCTATCACACCAGCGGCTAGGGTTCCGCAGGGAACAGCCAGCCAGAAGGGAAAGCCGAAGGTGCGGGCTATAATAGTGCTGGCATAAGCCCCTACCGCCATTGTTACACTTTGCATCAAAGATAGCTGTCCACAGAAGCCAACCAATAATTGTAAGCCCATGACGGTTATCACTGTTATCATCGTTTGGTTAAGAAACATTAACCAGCTTGGAGACACAAACACAGGCAGCAAGAACAACACAATTAGAAAGGCTATCCACAAACCCCACTGCAGCTTTGTTCGCACAATAGCCATATCTTGGGCGTATTTCCGATTTAAAATACCACATGGTTGCATAATCTAAATTCACACCCTCTCTATTCTCTTCAAGCCAAAAAGACCATAAGGTCGAATGATAAGCACCAGTAGCATAACAATGTATGGGAAAGTTTCCATCATTCCTCCGCAAGTGAAAGCATCAAGATATAGTGAAGCCAGGATTTCGCTTACTCCTATAATCACTCCCCCAAGCAAAGCACCAGGAATTGATTCCAGACCGACCAACAAGGCTACCGGAAGTGCTTTTAGTGCCAGGTTAGCAGCAGTATCACCAACACCGGTAGTCTGGCTAACAAGCACTCCGCCGACCATAGCTACTATAGCTGATAGTATCCACACCTGGTCTAGTATTCGCCTTACGCTGATGCCTGTAGCCTCAGCTAATTGGTGGTCTTCACAAACCGTCCTCATCAATAGCCCGCGCCTGGTGAACTTGAAAAAGATGGTGAAACCTGTAGCTGCGAGGCAGGCGCAGCCAAAACTAACCAAGCCAACCAGAGAGAACCTCACTGTTCCAATCGACAAGGTTGTTAGAGGCACCAATTCAGGCGCAGGTAAAATAGCAGTCCCCCAGATCACCGGGGTTATGCCTCTGAAAAATAGAGAGAAGGCAACCGTAATCATCATCATACTGAATACTGGTTGGCCAATAAGGGGGCGCAAAGCAGTCTCATGTAGTACCCAGCCGAATAAACCGGCAAGGACAATGCCCAGCACTAACCCTAGTACTACGGGCACATGTAGTTGAGCCAAGGTAAAAAAGATAATGTAGGCGCCCACCATTGCCATCTCCCCCTGAGCAAAATTCAATACACCTGATGACTTATAAATAAGAATAAAACTGATGGCAAGTAAACCGTATAAACCTCCGGTTAACACACCGCCTACTATACCCGAAATTAGTATCTCAGACGTTACCATTAGCCAGCCTCCACATCTTTTATCTGCAGATTAGCTTTTATTTTGCCACGCCTGCCATCGTGATAAATAACTTCCGATTCTATAGTGAACTCATTGGTCTCTGTATACAAGGCCTCTACCAAGTCACCAAACCGGTCTTCCAAGAACTTCCTGCGCAGCTTTCTAGTCCGTGTAAGCTCTCCCTCATCCGGGTCAAATTCTTTATAAAAGTTAACAAACTTGCGTATTCTTACCGACGAAGGCAGCACGCGATTAACCCTATCCACTTCCTTTTGTACTAAATCGTAGACCTCAGGCTTTTGGGAGAGATTAGCTAATGTGGTGTAGACTATATTCCTTTTCTCTGCCCACCTTCCCATATTCTCAAAATCTATAATTAGGATAACGCTAACAAAGTCTCTATCTTTTCCTATAACCATTGCGTCAGAGATATAAGGGCTGAATGTGAGGCTACTCTCTATATATACTGGAGAATACAAGGCACCGGTTCTCAAAGTCGCCAAATCTGGTATCCTGCCTGTAACAGCGAGTTGTCCATCATCAGTCAGGTGAACCGCATCGCCACTATGCCACCAACCTTGTATCATCGTCCTTGCAGTAGCCTCAGGATCCTTATAGTATCCGATGGAAACATTTGGCCCTCTGAAGAGGCCTTCACCTTCGTTACTTACCCTTATCTCTATACCCAGTAGCGGTCGGCCACAAGCTCCAAAATCAATTTCATCCCGTTTTTGCACCGCCGCTCCCCCACTTGTTTCTGAAGCACCAAATCCCTGGAGTAGATTAAGCTTCAAAGCGCGGAAAAAACGAAACAAATCCGGTCCAATGCCAGCAGCACCGGTGAAACATGTCCGGGCATACAACAGTCCCAGTTTGTCTCTAACCTGGCGTGCCCCCAAGTAATCCGTTACAAAACCCAGTATTCGCCACAATAAGCTAGGTTGGTGAAATCGGTCAAATTCTGTTAATTTATAACCGACTGCAATACTGATACCATAGCCCAACCTCTTAATGAACGAGCTATCCTCTACCCTCGCCCTGACAGCTCCTGCCACCGCTTGATACATCCTTGGAAGATACAAAACTGAAGCTGGCGCTACTTCTCTGGTATCCATTGCCACAGTTGCTACTTCTTCAGGAAAACAAACTATGAGACCCGAGATAAGTAAGCCACAAACATATTGACCCTGTTCACCGCTAATTCCCGGGAAGAGATAACTAAGAACTCTTTCACCCTCACGGTAAGCATCCACGGGATTCTGCCTTACCCCGTTTAAATAAACAGACATCAAGTTTCTATAGCTTAGTTGTGCTGCCTTAGGTAAACCACCGGTGCCTGAAGTATGTATGAAAAGAGCTATGTCATCTGGCTTTCCTTTGTCTATTTCTTCGTCAAAAAGAGTCGTATGGTCCACTTCATAATCTCTTCCAAGAGCCAGTAAGTCTTCAAAGCTCATCAACCATCCATCTTCATAAGCCCACATCCCCTTAGGATCCCAATAGATTACTTTCTGAACTTTAGAAACTTCAGCCTTGATTTCCAGCATCTTGTCCACTTGCTCTTGGTCGTCAACAAATACGAATTTGGCATCACAGAAATCTACGAGGTACTTCACTTCTGCTGGTGTGCAATCAGCAATTATCCCTACAATAATAGCACCAGCACTCTGGGTACCAAATTCAGCGATATACCACTCCGGGTCATTTGTGCCAAGAATGCAAACCTTATCCCCGCGCTCCAAGCCTAAACACTTTAAACCCAGAAAAACATTTTTCACCTTAGAATACAGCTCTTCCCATGCATAAGTTTGCCATATGCCAAGGTTCTTCTTCATTAGAGCCACCTTTTGCTTCCGTCTGTTGTAATTCAACCTGACAAGCTTTGGATGGGTCATTTGTTCCAGTTCTTCAAACGAACCAATCACCTGGTAAACCCTCCTATCGATTTCTCAATCAAGGTGTTAATTAAGCTCGCCCCCCTAGATAAACTTTGATAACCTCAGGATTAACTCCTATCTGTTGAGGAGTGCCCTCAGCAACCTTCCTCCCAAAATCAAGCACAATTATCCTGTCCGATATGTCCATTATCACTCCCATATCGTGTTCCACAATAACTATTGGTATTCCTGTCGTTTCTTCAATATCAATGATAAAGCGAGCCATATCCTCTTTTTCCTCTATGTTCATGCCGGACATAGGCTCATCAAGCAAAAGCACCTTCGGCTCCAGTGCCAGGGCTTTTCCTAATTCCACCCGCTTACGAAGCCCGTAGGCAATATTGGACACCATCTGTTTCCTTATATGTTCAATCTCCAAGAAATCTATGATTTCTTCTACCCTTCCACGATGCTCAATTTCTTGCTGATGTGCCCTTCCTATGTATAGCCCGCCAGCCAAGAACCCATATTTCATAAAATTATGGCGGCCTACCATCAAGTTATCTAACACTGTCAGCCCAGGATACAATCCTATATTTTGAAAAGTTCTGGCAATACCTAGTCTAGTAATTCTATGAGTAGGCAAGCCAGTGATGTTACTTCCATCAAAAACGATGCTGCCACTCTTAGGTCTATAATACCCGGTTATACAGTTAATAGTACAAGTCTTACCAGCGCCATTCGGCCCGATAATAGCCAGAATCTCCCCTGCTCTAACGTCAAAACTAACATCGTCCAGGGCTTTAACACCGCCGAAATCAAGTTTTATGCCATCACATTGCAGTAAGGTTCCGTTGGTGCTCATCTGGCTAACCCCTGGTTATTACAATGAACTATCTGCATGTGCCTTACCGGCCCCTTTTGGCCTTCCGTGCAACCCGCGTTTGTGGCGCTTGATGGTTGGGAGTCAACAAATCTTTCTTGCCTGTAGCCCTTCCCTTTGCATACCGGGAGTGCTGTGAAGTAGGTTTTCTCTTTGTAGCTCCAGCATCAACGCCCGCAGATTCGAAACTCGAAATTCTCTTTGTTGCGGCGTTTGCCCACTCCAGAGTAAATTCGTAATGCTGTATAATGGAGTCAACAACCAGACTCCAATAGAGCCTGTCCAGCGAGGTGGCAGATTCGCTGAGGCCCCTTTCAACTGCTACACTGGCCTCAGTCCTATAGTATTCGAGTTGCTCTCTTGCCTGGTCTACATATGCCTCGATGTCGGCTATGATATCCTCCTTATCGGTACGGCTGCCGAACCACAATTGTGTTAGAAGCGGATTTCGGTCGGGAACCAGGACCACTGGCTCTCTCAGCCACCGCTTCAACTCATTACGTCCCGCCCGTGTGATCTGAAACACGTTTCGGTAGGGCAACTTCTCCTGGTCCACCCTCTCAAAGGTGACAAGACCTTCGTCGGCCATCTTGCTCAACTTGCGGTAGATCAGGCTCAGCGAGGGCTGAATAGGCTCAAAGAACATTTTGCCGAGTTCATAACCGGTCCTGGGCTCGTAGCTGAGAAATCCCAATAAGCCATGCTTCAAAGACATGTCATCCTACCTCCATGCGTAGATAACCGCCTTCTGAAAAAGGCTGATACATAATCTTTAAGGACAGCAACGTTGTATCACGTGCTACTTTCGCGACCAGCATGTTCTGTGTCAACGCAACCATGCGAAATATTCCTCCAGCTTTGTTGTGCTTTTATGCACATAAGCCGATCTGGCAACAGACTTCGTTTGTAACTAGCTACAGGCCCAGCTGCCGCGCCACCAGTTCCCGTTGAAAACTGGCATCCCCCAGGGTGACCTCTGCGGCTTTGGCCCGCCTGAAATACAAAGGCATATCATGGTCTTCTATAAAACCGACCCCGCCAAAAATCTGCTCCCCTAAGGCGGTGACTCGTCTATAAGCGTTACTTGTCCAGGCCTTGGCCATTGCTATGTTTATGGCGCAAGGGAGACCCTCACTCAGTCTCCATGCCGCTTCGTAGGTCAGGAATCTGCTACTGTCGACATCCACCACCATATTGCCGATGTAGTAGTGCATGACCTGGAAGCTACCCAGAGGAAGCCCAAATACAATCCTCTCCTTCAGGTAGTCGGCAGACATTTGGACAGTCTGTTGAGCGCCCCCGACCATCTCAGCACACTTTGCAACTGTTGCCTGCTGCAGGGTCTTCTCCACTGCGGACCAAGCTTGATCTAACTTGCAGACGATGTTCTTCTTTGGCACCCTTACTTTGTCAAAAACAACCTCGCACAGCTTATCCCCTGCGATGGTCTTTAGCACAGTGCAACTGATCCCCGGGCTCTTTCCGTCCACCAGGAATGCGGTAATCCCCTCCTCTGGCGCTGTTCCCTTTTTGGTTCTGGCAATGCATATGATGTAGTTAGCTATATGAGCATCGGGAACAAAGAGTTTGGTACCGCTAATAACATAGTCACCGTTATCACTTATGGCCTCAACCTCCACTGAAGCAGCATCATAACCGGCACTTGGTTCGGTTAAGGCCAGGGTGAGAATAAGTTCACCGTTAGCCACTTTGGTCAGCAAACTTGTCTTCTGTTCCTCACTCCCGGCATTCAGGACAAAAAGACCACCTAGAATAACTGCAGAAAAGAAAGGCCCAGGCAGACAAGCACGGCCCATCTCTTCCTGAAGAACCGCCAGGTCCAGGAAGCTTCCCCCCAGACCCCCATACTTCTCTGGGAATATCAATCCCAGCCATCCCAAGTCTGCCATCTTACGCCACAACTCTGGAGGATAACCCCTCTCATCCCCCACCATCTGCCTGACCAAGCTCTTGGGACATTCCTTTTCCAGGAAATCCCGTGCCGTTGTCTTCAGCATTTCCTGTTCTTCACTCAGGTTGAAATCCATAACTGCCTCCCTCGTTTTTGAATAGTAACCTTGGTCTTGTGTCTCTGTTTTGGACTACGCCTCCTCAGTGTAGTCGGGGCAATCCCATGCCGCGTGAGGCGATGATAGTCCTCATAAGCTCATGAGAGCCACCACCATAGCTCAGGTGAATGGCGAACCGGTAGAGGTGCTCTATGATTCCCTTCAAAGGTGCCCACTTGGAACCAGGTTCGAGTTGGGCATAAAGCCCCAAGATCTCCATGCCTGTCTTGGCAACACGCTGGTCCAGTTCATGGCCAAATATCTTCAGGACCGCTGCCTCGACGTTGGGGACGATTCCTTGGCTCTCAAGCCACGCTGTTCGCCAACCGAGCAACCGCTTTATGTTGACCTCGATCCAGAGCTGAGCCAAACCCTGTCGCACAAACGGGTCTTCAGCCAATGGCCGCCCTTTGTGCTTTGTCTCCTTGGTGTATTCTATTAATCCCTCCACAATTCTCTCGGAGTTTACAATATTGACCACCAGTGACCTCTCAAAGTCCAGGGCCTCGGCTATATAGTACCAACCCTGGTTTTCCTCGCCTACCCGATTCTTTGCAGGAACCCGCACATTATCATAGAAGACCTCAGTAGTTAGCTCATCAGCTATTGTCTTGAGAGGCCTTATGGTGATGCCTGGGCTTTTCAGGTCTACCATGAATAGTGATATCCCCTTGTGCTTCTTCGGCTCATCAACGTTAGTTCTTGCCGCCAGCCAGTGGTATCCAACCTGGTGCGCCATGGTACTATACACCTTCTGCCCGTTAATGATGTAATCATCGCCATCACGCACAGCGCGCGTCTGCAACGATGCCAGATCAGTGCCTGCATCGGGCTCAGTGTAGCCTAGAGAGAACTCGATCTCCCCGCGAGCAATTTTAGGTAACCACTCCTTCTTCTGCTCCTCCGTGCCATGCCTCATGAGAATGGGGGCGACTATAGCGATGCCGCTCCCGCCTGCAGCTACCCCATAATTCAGCATCTCTGCCGCAAATATAAACCTATCCCCCAAGGGGCGTCCCTGCCCGCCGTACTCTTTAGGCCAGGTGAGTGCTAACCACCCTTTCTCACCGACCTTGCGCATCAATTCTTTCGAGTGAGGCCCCCTTTCGTAGTACTTCCCGCCTGCCCTTTCCTCGACCATTTCAGGGGTTACCACTTCACTCAAGAAATCCCGGACCTCCTGCCTAAACTCTTCTTCCTTCTCGCCAAACGCAAAATCCATTGCTCCGTTCTCCTCTCTTTCGCTTTCTAGTTGGTTTGGTTGCCGACTTCACAGAGTGCGTTTGCTCGCGCAGTGCTTTTGGAATCTACCAGTGACACCTGCCACAAAAAACATCTCAGCTCACCTATAACGATAAGGATGGGTGTGCGATTACGTCTCACAGCCTATTCCACCTGTTGTATATTCGAGGTATCATATATGGGACACCGTTAACTATGTTAACACTACCAAAAAGGAATGTCAACCAAGGCTCCTTTCTGGTGCCAAGGCTCCTTTCTGGTAGCGTCAAGTTTATTGTGTAAATTCAATTAAGGGTTTATCCTTCCATGATTGATTAAGATGACTGATAACTCCGTAGACAATACGATCAACACTCTGGGAATTGGTAAAGCAGCTCATGGGTCTAACGCGGCGCCGCACTTCTCTGAAAGACCTCTCTATCACATTCGTAGTCCTCACCTTTACACTGTGAGATAAAGCAGCATCAAAGAAGCTGAGGAGTCCATCCAGGTCCTTTTCCAGACAGTTGACTGCCCTGGGATAAAGGGTATACCATTTCCACCTCCAATCTTTGTAGTTTTTGACAGCCTCTTTCCTATGCTGTGCCAGGTAAATTAGCCTGGCTCCAGCTATACACTCTTCTCTATCCTTCACCCGCAGCTTGTTGGACACATTCCTCAGCTTATGCGTCCAACACCTCTGTTTAGCTATATAGGGATATACTGTCTCTAAAGCCCTGTGCAACCCCGGACAGCCATCAGTGATAATCAAATCACAATTCTTGCTCTCAACACCCCTATTATATAAGTCATTTTATATAAGTCATTTAAAAACGCCTCCCATCTAGCTTCGCTTACATCTGCTGCCTGACGGAAATTGATAATCTCCCTCTTCCCTTCTCAGGTGATGCCATAAGCGCATAATGCTTGACGAAGGCAATCAACGACTGGTCGTTGCGTAGCCTTTAAGTGAAACTGATCAAGATGGGGGGACGGATTGTGCGCCATGCTCGGCAGATTATCTTCCAGCTAGCTGAGGTGGCAGTGTCCAGAGACCTATTTGCTGCCATTCTGGAGCGGATAACCAGGTTATGCCTGTCACCCGGCTAGGCACACCTGAGGGCGGGCAGGCAGTCAGGTGAAAAAGATAGGGAAAGTATCTCGTCTCTTTCCATGTGGAGAGCTTCGCCAGCGCTGATAGACGAGGATTCTGCGTGCTGCAGGGCTCAGAGACGGTTATTGACAACCAGGTGCCATAGATATATTATTGGTGACAAGAGCAATGAGAGTCTGGATGTCTCATTGCGAATTGAAATGGGAAATGTCGGTTAATACACCCCTGTTCAAGATGGTCACCAAACAGAAACAGACATGTAGCGCGAGGACTGTCATTGTGAGCCGAAGCTGCGAGAAACAAGGTGACGAAGCAGTTACTGAAGCAACCCAGGCTCGCCTCAGACAACCTCAAAAGGCCGCTCTGCATATGATACATTAAACCACCGTGCCCAAAAAGCCAACCGAGCTTTCGATAAAGGAGTTTAGGGGTGATCAGGGATTTCAATAGTAAGAGCCCCAAAATAGCAGACTCGGCATTTGTTAGCGAAGCTGCCTATATCACTGGCAATGTCGAAATTGGTGAAAACTCCAGTGTCTGGCCTGGAGCAGTCATCAGAGGTGATTTTGGCAAAATAACAATCGGAAACAACACCAGCATCGAAGACAACTGCGTTGTGCATAGCGGAACTGACGTCAGTATCGGCAACAACGTAATCATCGGTCACAGCGCCGTTGTCCACTGCCGTAGAATTGGCAACAATGTCCTTGTCGGCAACAATGCCACCATCCTTAATGGCGCCGAGATTGGCAACTTCTGCATTATTGGCGCTGGCTCTCTGGTGCCACCAGAGACGAAGATACCAGACAACTCATTGGCTATCGGCATGCCTTCCCGGATAAAGAGACAGCTATCTCCCGAGCAGATAGCTGAGCTGAAAGATGGTGTACAGATTTACACGAGGCTAGCCCAGGACTATAAACAGCAACGGCTTTGAGGCACTAAGGGTCCGCAAAAATAGCGAGGACTGATATCAGGAACGACTTTGCCTTTTCTTCCTATACTGGCTCGCCGATATTTCTCCCGGTTTTTCGCCTCCTAGTACCAATTTACTAGATTACAGGGCTCCGAGAGGTAGATTGACAAACAGGTGCCATGGATATATTATTAGTGCCAATAGTGATAGGGGGGCAGGATATCTTAGGGCGAGAAAAGCGTGGGAAGGCAGATATAGCGACATAGTCTTTTGTGATTCGTGTAACAGAAACTGTATCAGTTTTATTCCTGAAATCGGAAAACTTTTAGTCCCGCCAGGCTCGCCATTGTGTCGTCTTAATGAACGTGCCGGCAAGGATGCGAAAAGCCTACTGTGAAGAATTTAGGAGGCAAATGGCAGGCCACACCAAGCTGAACTGTTTTGAGTTTTAATCTGAAAGGAGCTTATCTGGATGGATAAAGAGATGAGAAGCTTCATTGAGTCAAAGTTCCGGGTTCCTGTGGTTGAGGGGCAGGACAAGGTTTGCTCGGTGGAGGAAGCTGTGAGGAGGCATGTAAGGGAGGGAATGGCCATCCACTTTGGGGGAATAGCTGGAGTGTTGGGCTACCAACTCATAAGGGAATTCTGGGGCAAGAACCCCGATTTCACTCTGATCAACCAGGGCGTGACCGGAAGCCTGCTTGCTTTGATTCACGGTAGACTCATGAGAAAGGCCGCAACCAATTTCGCCGGCAACGGATATCCTAGTCCAGGTCCTAATCCCCTCGTACAGAAAGCCTATCTCTCCGGTGAAGTGGAATTCGAGAACTGGACGATGCGTACCATTCCCCAAATGCTCCTGGCAGGGGCAATGGGGTGGGGTTTCATCCCCACGAAGTCGCTTTTGGGGAGCTCCATGGAGGAGGAAAACAAGGAATCGTTTATGGTCATGGATGACCCCTTCAATCCGCATGAGAAAATAGGGTTGATGAAAGCTCTGAGACCGGACATAACCTTCGTTCACGGCATTGCTGCGGACCGTTGTGGAAACACCATAATGACGGATCCGCTGGGGCCTGATGCCTTCGGGGCATGGGCTGCAAGAAGTGGGGTGATAGTCAGCGTAGAGAAGGTTGTCCCTACGGAGTATATCCGCAGACATTCACATCTCGTGCGGATCCCATCCTATCTGGTGCTGGCAGTTTGCGAGGTACCTTATGGAGCTCATCCAGGTGGGATGATATGTGAAGGCTTGCCTGAATTTGAGGCCTATTTCCCCGACTACGATTTTATTGCTGAGACCAATGAAGCGTCGAATAACGAGGAAACGTTCTCCACGTGGATACAACACTGGATTCTAAGCTGTAAGGACCACAGCGACTACTTGGCCAAAGTCGGTAACGAAAGGCTCCTCTACCTGAAAGGGAAGGCCGATTCCGATGCCTGGGTAGCTGAAATACTATCTGAGATCCCAGGGATGGATTTCGAAAGGCAGCCAAATTCCCTGGAGAGGATGGTGGTAGCTGGTGCGAAGGTAATAGCCGAGAAGTGTATCGCGGAAGGATACAAGACAATACTGGCCGGTATAGGGTTCCCCAACTTATCAGCTTGGCTTGCCGTATATGAACTCAAGGAAAGAGAGCACGATGTGGATTTGATGGCCGAGATAGGTATGTATGGTTTCTTGCCAAGACCATCAGACCCATTCCTATTCAGCTACCATGACTTGCCCACATGCAAGATTCTGACCAGTACAGACACGACTCTCGGGTTTTTCGTTGGAGGTTCATCAAACCGATGTATGGGGGTTTTGGGAGCGGCTCAGGTGGATAGATTTGGAAATGTAAACACGACCAAGATTCCCGGCAGATTGTACATCACCGGTTCCGGAGGCGCCAATGACGTAGCCAGTACCAGCAGGGAGACGGTGGTTGTGGCCAACTCGGGCAGGCGGAGGTTGGTGGAGAGAGTGCCCTACATTACCTATCCAGGGAAGAATGTGAGGACTCTAGTCACGGACGTCGGCGTTTTTGAGAAGGTTGGCGGCAAGGAAACCTTCGTGCTTACAGCCTACATCCCTGCTGAAGCGACCCAGAAGGAAGAGGAGGCCGTAGCCGAGATAAAGGAAAAGGTGGGCTGGGAACTCGACGTCGCCCCAGATTTAAAAGAAGTCCAGCCGCCGACCAAGGAAGAAATAACCATGCTGAGGCTCTTTGACCCTAAAGGATATTTCATAGGGTCGTAACTTGCGCCTGCGATGGAGCCTGTACTCAAGATGCAAATGTGCTTGAGTCCACAGACGGGGGCCGCAGTGTACAATAGACAGGAATTCTGGTCTAACTTTCAGACCCACCACCGAGCTGTCGGTGCCCTGACTGTGGCTTGATGATGCTTGAGTCGCAGCAATCCGGGCGATTGTCAGGCGGACTGCGAATCGGCCCATAAGTATCTCTTAATCTTGGCCTGCTGACTGCCCATTTTGGCTGATGATTTACACTCATGGCGGGAAGAGGATTTGTTATGCTCTTCGCCGGATTCTCTGGTCTCAGCCCCACAGTAGCTTGCTTTACATAGACGAGGATTTTGGGGGCTGCAATACACGACTCGCGTGTCGAGGATTACTACAGGGCTCCGAGATGGAGATTGACAACCAGATGCCATGGATATGTTATTGGTGACAAGAGCGAGGAGGAATCAGGATACCCCACCACGAGTTGAAATGGGAAATGTCGGTCTACACCGCTTCAGCAGTTATGTGGAAAACCGGGACCTGCCCAGACTATTGCTTCAGAGTAGCCACCCTCATGCGACCTGTGCTATTATTCCCATTGAAGAAGGACTGATGGAGGTACAACAATGGTGAACCCTTCTCGTTTCTCTCTTGAGGGAAAGGTAGCCCTGGTGACTGGGGGCAGTCGTGGCATTGGCAGGGCTACTGCTTTGGGATTTGCCGAGGCTGGAGCCGACGTGGTGGTCGCCAGTCGGAAATTGCCTGACCTGGAGAAAGTAGCTGATGAAATCAGAGGTGTAGGCAGAAAGGCGTTGCCCGTGGTGGCCAATGTTGGCAGAATGGATGATATTGGCAGGCTGGTAGAGACGGTGGTGGCCGAGTTTGGCACGATTGATATCCTGGTCAATAATGCTGGCACCAACCCGGCTATGGCCTCCGTATTGGACATAGATGAACGCCTCTGGGATTCCATCATCAACTTGAATCTGAAAGGCGTGTATTTCCTGAGCCAGGCAGTAGCTCGGGTCATGAAGGACCACGGCGGCGGCAGAATCATCAACGTGTCTTCAGTGGACGCATATAAACCTGAGTACCATGGAGCCATTTACGCTATCTCCAAGGCTGGTTTGTTGATGATGACCAAGTCCATGGCGTTTGAGTTAGCTCCGCATGACATAAGAGTGAATGCCATAGCCCCGGGGCCAGTGAGCACCAACCTCCTCAACTCCCGTTGGTTTCACCTCCCAGAGGAGGAAACCAAGGCTCAGAAGGCAGCGCTGGTGAAGATGACTTTACTACGGCATATAGCTGAGCCCGATGAGATGGTGGGTGCCATGATCTACCTGGCGTCTGATGCCTCCAGCTATACGACCGGAGAGACCATCCTCGTGGATGGTGGCGTGTTACTTGGCCCGATGCCACGGGCGGGTTGGTAGTACCAGACCGACGCGCCTTGGAAGACCAGGAAGTCCGCACACCCGAGGCTGACTGTAAATCGTCAGGGAAAATGGGCGCCCGTCTTCGCAAAGGAATAGCTTATCTTCCCCCATTGGCTCAAGAGGGCGTGAGTCCTCCACGTAAAAGTTCAGTGCGTATTCGGTATCCTTGCTAAGAGGTACAAGACGCTGCTTGCTTGCCTTATATTTGCTTCCCTTGCCAGTAACCATCAAGGTGTCCTGTGGGAACTTGAAATCGTCTCTATTGAGATTTACCAGTTCGCCCAATCGTATTCCGGTGTCAATCAATAAACTCAATATGGCTTCGTCTCGATCGGCAATCCAGCTATGCTCATTAGCTCTAGCTGCCTTGAACAGGGCTTGAAGCTCATCCTCAGTTAAGACCCTTGGCAATTTTGTTGGCAGTTTAGGTGCTCTTACCGTAATGATCGGATTGTCTTTAAGGATACCTTCGCGCTGGAGCCAACTGTAAAATCGGCGGACGCCTCTATAGTAATTGTTGATGGTGCTTTGGCTTAACCTACCACCCGCGCTAATCGTTGGCCGATCCTGCCACCTTTGCCTTTGTCGCAGGGCAGCCAGGAACCGTCTCAAGTCGTCCGCAGTGACCTTTTTGACATCTTCGATGCCGCCTAGGAATGCGGAAAAGTACCTCATGCTATTGGTTACGTGATTGATACCACCCTTGCTCATCCCCTCGGCTTGGGCTGCTAACTTGTAGCGGTTTAACAGGCTATCAACGCTCATTCTTCTGACGCAAGTTCCCCTCTCGTATCTATTGGAGCGGGTGATGGGATTCGAACCCACGACGTCTTGCTTGGGAAGCAAGCACTCTACCGCTGAGTTACACCCGCCAAAATCGTATCTATTCCAGTTCCGAGTTCCCCTATATGTCAAAGCAGAATATAACTATATCTGCAAACATATATTCCCGTATGCTCTGTGTTTCAGGGCATCTGCTCCTTCAAACCTTATCAGCACCTTAGCCAATGCCTACTAGTATAAATAGCAGTCTCTAACCGAGAATAATGCTAAAATAATTATAGCGAAGGATGGCTGGATTGACAAGAGTTAGCCCGGGGAGTTGGGATTCTTCTTTTGTGGATTATGTGATGCCCTTACTTGGAAGTTGGAAGGATAAAGGGGCCAGGCTCTATCGGTTTTAGCCCCATCTCTGGAGAGAAAAAAATCTGACGGTGAACTAAAAGAGAAAGGAGAATCGAGATGGCACAGGAGTTAGGCAAGATAAACAAACCTGAAGCTGGAAGTTTCAAGCAGGGGAGAAGGCTTTTTGTTGTCCCACTTTTATACGCAGGTAAAGATTCTCCTTCTGGGTATATGGAAAAATTTGACCTCTATTGGAAACAGGCAGCGGAGCATATAGAAAAACTGGAGGCAAAGGTAGGCAAGATTAATCGGGTCTACCATGAATCAATCAGTCTGGGTGGCGAGGATGGCCTCAAGGTTATGGAGAAGCTGAACTCAAAAAGCTATCAAATCGCTAAGGAAAGGTGCCAAAATAATGCCGAACTAGATGCAATTGAGGATAGAGAGTTAGCTGAGGAAAGTATGGACTGGGAGAGATGTCTGTTGATAGGATTCATGAGCGATAAAGTAGCTATGAAGGTGTCTGAATCCTATATCGAGGCTTCAAGGAAAAGATATGAACATATTGGCAAGAGGATAGACGAAACGCTTGAAGGGGACGAGGTAGCCATACTATTTATCAGAGAAGGGCATATGGTGCAGTTTCCCAAAGATGTTGAGGTATTCAGTGTGGCACCGCCGGCCCTTAATGAAATTCACCGCTGGCTTCGTGACCGCGCATAGAGCAAAGAAGCAGAAGATGATGCCTCGTCAGCAACTTGAACTTATTGAAACCTAAGTTTTTAAAAAACGGCTAGAGCCAGATGTAAAGGCAATAATAAAGATGGAGAGTGCCAGTGGCCAAAGATTATTATGAGGTTCTCGGGGTACCGAGAAATTCCACAGATGAACAGGTTAAAAAGGCTTATAGAAAGCTGGCTATGCGATACCACCCCGACCGAAATCCAGGTAGAGAAGAGTGGGCTAACGAGAAGTTCAAGGAGATAAATGAGGCTTATGGAGTTCTCGGTGACCCTCAGAAGAGAAGGCAATATGACCAGTTTGGCACAGTTGGCAACATTGGCGACATTTTTGGCAGCTCTTTTACCAGGTCTACCTTTGAAGACTTGATGAAGGATTTTGGTGGGGCTGGCCTCGGGTTTGATTTTCTCGATGACATATTTGGTGAAGTATTAGGAGGTAAAGGGTTTTCATTTAGGGCGTTTGGTAGTGGGGTTGGTGGTCCCAGGGGAGTGAGATTTGAGACCCCCGTGGGAATTAATCTGGACGAAATATTTGGTCAGGCTCGAAGGGCTCAACGCCAGGATGTTCGCTACGAAATAGTTATTACTAAAGACCAGGCTTTACGGGGTTTGGAAAAAGACTTAGTCCGCAAAGGCAAGAAGCTGAAGGTCAGGATTCCAGCCGGCATAGAAAGTGGCATGAAAGTAAAATTAAGAAATGCTCGTCAGGTGACCGATGGCCAGCCAGGAGATATCCTAATTCAGGTCAAGGTTAAATAACGGACCCCAACGTAAGCTAATAGAGTGGCAGGTTGGGCAAAGTAAACTATTGTTGCTTAGCTATCCAGCTAGGTGTTTCGGCTTTAGCCGGAGAGTCATAGCCGGGGATGTAAGGCTTAATATCCAGTACCGGGGTTCCATCTACAGCATCGAGACCAGTAACTTTGAGCACATTATCGCGGTGCTCCAGCAGCTTTACAGTAACTACTCCTATCGGATTGGGACGGGCTGGGCTGCGGCTAGACAAGACACCGACTAAGGGTAAGTCCTGTCTGCCCATGGGATGCACCTTCATTGTCAAACGGCGCGATGGTGTTACCTTATGCATCCAGTAGAGAACGATGATGTGGGAGAATTCTTCTATATGGTCTAAAGCCTCCTTCAAATCCTCATTTACTATTATCTCAGAGACAGCCGTTTGCTGACCGTATTTGCCTGGCTCTTTGATGGTGTTTTTGACAATTCCTATTGGCGTCAAACTTATGTCCATAATCACAAATAATAAAACTGTTCTCTAAGAGAGTTTAGTGACTCCATGGGGGATAAACTGCCCCAGAGAATCTATAGATTTGCAGATACCTATGCCCCAATTTCAGGCACATCCAGGGGCCTTAGTGTTAACAGTTTCTTGGCGATTTCAGGATATTTGGCAATAAAAAGTAATTCATCCTCGACAAGTGGCTTCTGTGATTCGACATTGGCATATCTTACTAATGTCAAGATTTTCTCGGCCTCGCTAGCATCTGCGAATGATACCTCCATTTTGCCCATTATGTGTCTGAAGCCTGATATCCCCCCATACTCGCCGGAGCATATCTCTCTGCCCGTCTCCACAAGCTCTGGTTCACCTCTTCCCAACTCAGTATAGTCGTATAGCTCGTAATTGTGGGGGTCTTTTAATACCCCATCGGCATGAATACCAGAAGCATGAGCGAAGGCATTATCCCCAACCCCCGGCTGGTTTAGTGGAATCGGGACGCCGAAAGCATAGCTGGCGAATTTGGCTAATTTCCAGGCCTTTGTCAAGTCAATCGGCATTCCCAGTTGATATTTTCCAGCCAGACTCTTGGATTTGAGTATTGCTAGAACCGTGGCTACAAGGTCAGCATTGCCTGCCCTTTCCCCGATACCGTTCACAGTGGTGTTGATATAAGCGTCTTGCCCGCCGTCTATAGCGCCTTTAGCCCCGGCGATAGAGTTTGCCACGGCCATTCCCAAATCATTATGACAGTGAAGCTCGATGGCTATAGATGCGCTTTTAGCTATCGTATTGATGGTCTCATATATGGTGAAAGGATTGTCGTAACCAAGGGTGTCGCAGTATCTGAATCGGTCAGCGCCATGCGCCTTAGCTTCTGAAGCAAATTTAATTAAGAAGTCTAAATCGGTTCTGGAAGCATCTTCCGCATTCACGCCTATGGTTTCAATTCCGTGTGAGCGGACAGCTTCTACGGCATCAATCATTGATTTCAAGATGTCGTCTCTTGTTTTTCTTCCCTGAAACTTGCCCTGAATCATCTGGTCAGAGGTAGAGATTGAGAGATTAAGGTGCTTTAGCTTTGGGACAAGTTTGAAAGCCGTCTCCACATCACCTACTGTTGCCCTTATCCATCCACCCAGGTGAATAGATTTCAAAACGCCCATCTCAGCTAATTCTTCATTTGCTTCGAGATAAAGATATTCATGTCTGGTGGTGGGAAAGCCGAACTCAGACTGGAAAACGCCCATCTCGTCCAGGTAGATATTTATCATTGTCTTTTCAAGCTTGGCTAAGCCCAGCCTGGCTGTCTGGACGCCGTCCCGATTGGTTACATCAATTATATAAATCTTGCCCATTATATTCCCCCCTTTTAAAAGCTTATTAGTAGCAGTAATTAATTGTATTAATCTGTAACTTTGCAGACCAGATAGTTTTGTTAATCAGCTAAGCGTCCCTGGAGGGATTCGAACCCACGACCCGCTGCTTAGAAGGCAGCCGCTCTATCCCCTGAGCTACAGGGACATGGATTGAGTGTAGCATAGAGAGAGGTTCTCTCGCAAGGGCCTGAACTGATGCACAAGCCTGCTTTAATGGTTACCGCACTCTGGAATATGTGACTAGAAGTTTGAGCTGGGTGCACCAGTAGAAGGCAAGGCTAGCTCTTGTGAGCAGTGCCAACATGCTTTTGCCAGCAAGCGGCATGTACATGAACTGCGCAGCGGGCACAGTAATAAATTCTGGTTTTAGCTCCCTTGCCACAGACTGGACATTTCATATCTACCTCTCCATTCAGCTATATGCCGCCTGTTTAGTTTGAGCGATGCATAGATTAATTATTTCCCCGCCTTATCATGCTTGTCTTTATCTTCCCCTTTTTCTTCCTTGACACTGGCCGCCGTCGCGTTTTTTGCTGTATTGTCAGTCACATAAAAGCCCGACCCCTTGAAAATTATGGGCACCGGCGAGAAGAGCCGCCGAGCTCCATTCTGGCATCTGGGGCAGGTAACTATAGATTCGTCGCTAAAACTTTGTTTTAGCTCAAATCGCAAGTTGCATTCCGGGCATAAATACTGGTAAATGGGCACGTTATACCTCCTCATTAAGGCAAGAGAGAAACGCTGCGATAGCGACCTCTCGCGAATGACTATTGATTAACAAATTAGCAGTCTTACCCCTTGAGTGCTAATTTTATAAGAATGATAATCTTTAGTCAAGTCCACGTACTCACGCATTATCTTCACTGTAATCGTTGGTTTTAGCTATAATAGACGTGTGGAAATACTGGCAGGAATTACCTTAACACTTGCTAGCCTTGTTCTCTTGCTGATTCTGGTGCGGATGTTGCAGAATGAGCTCAAAAAGGGCAGGAGAGTGAATTTAGCTGCATGGTTTTTGTTTGGTGGAGTTATCTTGTTTCCAGCAATGGGGGTTTAGGGGGGGGATTTGCCTTATATTCTTCCACTAATTACAGCAGCTACTATCCTTATCTTGAACGTCGTTCTTCTAGCAATAGATTTGTAGTACTGTAAGCACAGCCGTATTCCAAAATATGACTGCCATCATTGCAATGTTCAGGTACCAGAGCAGATGAGATCTTCCGGAACGCCACAAAATCAGAGCTATTGCTAAGGCCAGGAGCCCCTTTATAATTAGATTGTCACCGTAGTCAAAGTAACGCACAACCGGATTTAACTCAGTATCCCCAAGTGCAAATGCCTGCTTTGTTAAACAAGCATCAACTAAGTTCAAAGCAACAAAGAAAATGCCGCTCCACATGCTATCTATCCTTTGCTATGTGCTTTAACATCAAGCGTTTGCTAATCGAATTGCAAAATATATGCCATTTTGTCATTACAGCTTAAAAGAAAAAAACGACCTTTGAAAGGTCGGTTTCACTATTGGCTCCCTACTGCCGAAGTGACCATATACAGGCAGTAGTTCTATGCCCCCGCTGCGGTATTACTAGCTCTAGCTACAGTCTCAGGTCACTCTCTGGCCCCCTTAAATCAATCGCTGAGTATCTTGCCACAATCTCATGTGTTGACCGTTTACTTGGCAGATATGACTACCAATTTACATTTGTCTCGCTCGTTGTTTCTCCAATGCCTATACGGTTCTCCTGGGACATAATTATACAGACATCGATTCACACCTATATTATACACGAGAAAGGTAAATATTTTGGTAAACAAGGTAGAGATAAGGGGTGAAACTCAGGGATATTATCCAGGATAGCTCTTTTATTAATTGGCTTAATGGGCTAGCTTTTTCATCGGCTATCGTTGACCTTGCTGCCAAGGTTCGTTCTTCAAATTAGCCTCATTGTTTTGTGCTCTCCTAGTTTAGTTAGTTTTGCCCCTGATATAGCTGGCAAAGTCTCTCCATGTCCCTTTTCGAGAGGCATCCTATGTATTTGCTCCAGTCTGAGGGGTTATTACCTGATAGCTGTTACCTCTGAGCGCTTCTTTGAGCGGTGTTTTGCAGGTTCCCGGTCATTGATAGCAAATATATCTTTGTTTAATGTTGAATTATAACGCAGCCATTCTTCGATTTGGTTCTTATCATACCTGAAGCGTCCACCTATCTTGATCGCCGGCATTTCTCCTTTCTTCACTTTGCGGAGCACAGTTTCTGGTCTCAACTTGAGATACCTGGCTATTTCCTTAGTGGTAAGCAACTCAGTCATCTTTCCTCCCTCCCCGAAGCTCAATTTACCTTGTGGATTGCGAAAAAACAGATTTAATCATGTAGAAGAGGATAAATCCGATGTTCTCATAACTAAACCAGCTTTGTCTAGGCAATGAATGACATAATGAGAAAAAATTTGAAATTTCCTGACGTAACAAAAAACTGGTCAGCAGGATATCCTGTATTTTGCCAGTTTCGTGTTATTATTTTACTCTCGTAGCCTTGTTGGTGTATCTCTGGTAAAATAGCAATGTGTAGCTAGTTATGCCTTGTTTTCTTGAAGCGGTAAAGGCAAATGGCATATTATTGAGCAGCTTTCACTATGTGGTAAGTTGTAGCTAGTATGGCTTTTGGGGGGAAGTGTCGGAATTGGCAGACGAGCATGACTTAGGATCATGTGCCGCAAGGCGTAGGGGTTCGAGTCCCCTCTTCCCCAGTCAAACGAGAAAAGTTGCAAACCAGGTAGGCAGAAGTTTGAATCTGGACGGGTGTATAATTGCTTGTGACTATTGTACTATTGACATTTTGCAAGGGAATGGTTTATTGTTTATCTTAAAAAAGGGAGGTAGCTAGAAATGCAAGCGTACTGTATGAAATGCCGTACCAAGAGGGAAATGAAGGATGCTAGGAGCATAACCATGAAGAATGGTAGACCAGCGACTCAGGGTGTGTGCCCCGTGTGCGGGACCAAGATGTTCAGGATAGGAAAAAGCTAAAGCTGGGGGCATAGGGTTTTAAGAGGGTTGGGTATCTTTCATGAAAGATACCCAACCCTCTTGTTGCGGATTGTACCCTGTGTACAATCGTGCAATCTGAAGCTATGACCGTGTTTGCCGTTGGCAATAAGTCAGGGTAGTCTTGTCTGTGGTGCTTGGCCCAATCACTAGTTGTCAATGTCGCCTTGCCACGATAGGCTCAAACTGAGGGAGAACGCCAACGTTACTCTGCTGCTGTTTAAGCTACACATTCGGAAGCGGTATTATATCCGGGTGAGAAAAGTCACTAGGCTTTAATAAACAAATGTAGGGTAATAGAATTGCCTCTTGGTGGGCCAAAGCGTACAATAGACGGAACCTTTTGCCTCACCTTCAGTATCAAAGACTAAATTCGTAACAGATTGCACATTTCAGGCTATTGTGACCCATACACATTGCAGACTACCGCTAGGCTAGCCGCATGAGAGAGGTAGAATCCCCAGCACACCAGTTTCCCCCCCCTGACAGCAGAGTCCCCGCATACCCCATCAATTAGCCCGATTACCTTTATGACTTCTCTTCGTTGGGCAACTCATTCATCAAGAGCATGCCTTAGTTCTTTTATGAAATTGTCAACTAACAGCAAGCTGTTATCAGCCTCCATAAGCTGAATTATCTGGCTGCCAACAATCACCCCGTCGCTTACCCTGGCTACTCGCCTTGCCTGTTCCGGGGTGGATATTCCAAAGCCGACACAGAGTGGTTGAGTGGCTACCATCCTCACCCTAGCAGCAAATTCCTCCAAATTTGCCGGCAGTTTTTCCTTAACCCCGGTAACTCCGGTTACTGAGACCAGGTAGATAAACCCCTGAGACCTTTCAGCCACCAGTCTGATGCGCTCTTTGGTGCTGGTCGGAGCCAGCAGGTAAATGAGGTTGAGATTATGCTCTCGAGTGATAGACTCAAGCTCTCCGCCTTCCTCCGGGGGTAAGTCAGGGATGATTAAGCCATCAATACCTGACCGAGTGCAGGCGCTGCAGAATTCCTTAATGCCATAGTTAAAGACTGGATTGAAGTAGGTCATAAATACCAGTGGTATATTGACCTTACTACTCATTTGTCTGGCTACCTCAAGGCAGAGTTCGGGGGTAACCCCATTCTGTAGGGCACAGAAGCTTGCCTTCTGAATGGTGGCACCATCAGCCAGAGGGTCGGAGAAGGGTATTCCCAGCTCTACTATATCAGCGCCGTTTTGAGCGAGAAGGGGAACTACTTTCAGGGTAGCCTCAATAGTAGGATAACCCACAGTAATATAAGGTATAAGAGCCTTGTGACCTGGCTTGCTAAAGACAGAGGCGATGCGGCTCAAGGCTTCACTCCCAGCGCCTGGGCTACGATATCCATGTCTTTATCACCACGACCGCTCAGGTTAATAATGACAATTTGCTCCTTGTTTAACGAGCTTGCTAGCCTGGCAGCATAGGCTATAGCATGAGATGGCTCAAGGGCTGGGGTAATGCCTTCAGTCTTACATAGCAGTTGAAAGCCCTCAAGCGCTTCCTCATCACTTACTGCCATATAGGTGGCACGACCGGTGTCCTTGAGGTAGCTGTGCTCAGGACCAACACCGGGGTAATCTAGCCCAGCTGAGATGCTGTGCGTCTCCATAATCTGTCCGTGACTATCCTGGAGAACATAGGATTTTGTTCCATGAAGCACTCCTACTCTTCCTGCTGCCAGTGAAGCAGCATGCTTTCCGGTGTTAATTCCTCTCCCAGCTGCCTCCACCCCTATAAGCTTGACATCCTTGTCATCCAGAAAGGGATAGAAAATACCAATGGCATTGCTCCCACCACCGACGCAGGCGATGATATAGTCAGGTAGGCAATTCAGCTTGTCCAGAATCTGCCGTCTCGTTTCCTTACCGATTACCGATTGAAAGTCACGCACCATTGGGGGATAGGGATAGGGACCAACTGCTGAGCCAAGAAGGTAGTGGGTATTTGTGACATTGGTTACCCAGTCCCTTATCGCTTCGTTGATGGCATCCTTCAGTGTTTTGCTACCGCTAGCTACTGGCTTTACCTCCGCCCCCATTAGCTTCATGCGGAAGACATTAAGCGATTGGCGACGCATGTCCTCCTCGCCCATGTAAATAATGCACTCAAATCCCAGCATGGCGCATACGGCAGCAGTGGCTACCCCATGCTGTCCAGCACCAGTCTCGGCAATAATTCTCTGCTTTCCCATTCGGCAAGCAAGAAGACCCTGCCCTAGAGCATTGTTAATCTTGTGAGCTCCGGTATGGGCCAAGTCTTCTCTTTTCAGGAAGAGCTGGGCACCACCGCAGTGCTCGGTCAGCTTCTCGGCGAAGTAGAGGGGTGTTGGTCTTCCTGAATAATCACGAGATAGTGACTCAAACTCAGACCAGAAAGCAGCGTCAGCCTTTGCCTCTTTGTAGGCTGCTGTCAGCTCATTCAGAGCAGGTACTAGTGTCTCAGGTACAAACCGTCCTCCGTAGCTTCCGAAGTATCCTCTTTTATCAGGTAGCAATACATACCTCCCTCTGCCTGAATCAAATCTTAAATTATTCTCCACGAGTGACAGGCATCAACCGCATAGAGGGCATCATCTGATGCCAGCAGGTTCTTTGCCATCTTAATATGATGTCTCTTTTATTCTCTTAATCTCTTTCATCAATTCAGCAAATTGTTCCGGATACAGGGACTGTATCCCATCAGAAAGGGCATGTGGAGGGTCATGGTGTACTTCGACCATGATGCCATTAGCTCCTACCGCGATTGCTGCCCTTGACAGAGGAATAACATATTCCCTTCGGCCGCTGGCATGGCTGGGGTCGACCACGATAGGAAGGTGGCTGACTTCTTTAATTGAAAGTATAGCACTTATGTCTAGAGTGTTCCGTGTATTATCAGAAAAGGTGCGTATTCCGCGTTCGCATAAGATGATCTGAGCGTTCCCTTCAGACATAATGTATTCAGCCGACATCAGCAACTCATCGATTGTAGCCGCAAGACCTCGCTTCAGCAGGATTGGCTTTGAGGCATGACCAGCCCGGCGTAGCAGAGAATAATTCTGCATATTCCTCGCTCCTATCTGAACGATGTCGGCATATTGTTCGACAACCTCAATATTTGTATGGTCAGTGGCCTCTGTCACAATTAACAAACCTGTTTCCTCACGAACTTTTTCCAGTATCTTCAGTGCTTCCTCCCCCAATCCCTGAAAGCTATAGGGTGAGGTTCTGGGTTTGAATGCACCTCCGCGAAAGACCTGGGCACCATACTGTTTTACATGGTGAGCGATAGTGAGTGCCTGGTCTTCACTTTCCACAGCACAGGGGCCAGCCATTATTACCGGTTCCTCCCCTCCGATTTTGACATCACCAATGGCTATAATCGTAGGCCGTGGATGTGTCTCCCTGCTGACAAGTTTGTATGGTTTGGTTACACGGATGGCCTCTTTTACGCCATCCAAGGCGAGCAGCCGCGAATCTTCAATCGGTCCCCTGTTTCCAATAATGCAAACAGCGGTCCGCTCGGCACCTGGAATTGGAATGCCACGGTACCCCAGGTTCTCTATTTCATGAATAACTCTTCGCACCTGCTCTTCTGTAGCCTCGTTTTTCATAACCACAAGCATTTACTCACTTCTCCTCGGTGTTGATAATCCAGCACATTACTGCATTGACCTGACTGCCTTGATAAAACATCTGATTTTCTCAACATCTTTGACTCCATCAGTTTCCACTCCACTGGAAACATCAACTCCCCAGGGCCTCAAGCTAGTTATCACCTGACCTACATTCTGGAGGTGAAGTCCGCCGGCAATAATCACCGGGAACTCCGCTGTCACTTCTCTAGCTATTTCCCAGGCAAATGACTGACCGGTTCCCCCATGCTGATGCTTAACAAGGGTATCAAGGAGGTAGATAGGAGAGCTAGAGCCTAATACCCGTTGGTTGTTTTCTAAATGGGTAAGAAGTTTCTCTGCTGAGAACCTACGAGATACGTGAATCACTTTTATCACTGGTCTTTCGATTTGCTGACAGTATTCCTGGGTCTCATCGCCGCTGAGTTGAACCAAATCAAGCTGGCAGTAATCAGCAATTTGGTTAACTTCCTGAACCGGAGAATTGGCAAAAACGCCAACCACCGCTGGCCGCGGTCTTAGACTGTGAACTGCTTCCACTAGCGATAGTGCTTTTCCCGGAGAGACTCGACGCTTACTTGGTGCGAAGACTAACCCCAAGAAATCGGCCCCAGCCCTAGCAGCCGCTAGAGCATGCTCTATCTCAAACAGCCCACAAATCTTAACCTTAGTCACAATAGCTCCTTCATCTTAGCTGCTATGTCAGGTGCAGACATTAAGGCCTCTCCAATGAGAACGGCATCAACACCCCACTCTTCCATCTTTTCCATATCACTGCGATTCTTTATGCCACTTTCACTGACCACTATTCTATTGGAGGGGATAAGCGGCCGCAGACGCTGTGTGGTAGTAAGGTCAACAGTAAAGGTGTTGAGGTCGCGGTTATTGATGCCGATGATTCTGGCCTGGCTCCTTAAGGCAATTTCAAGCTCATCTTCGTTGTGTGCCTCTACCATGCAACTCATGTCCAACTCATGACTTAGCCCAAGTAATTCCTCCAACTTCTCGGGTGTTAAGATAGCTACAATGAGCAGCAAGCTATCAGCACCGTAAGCCCGAGATTCGTATACCTGATAGGGGTCATGAATGAAGTCCTTTCTGAGCAGGGGTAGCCTTCCATTTCCCAATGCCTTTCTGATGTCTCTCAGGTGGCTGAGATTACCTTGGAAGTATCTGGCCTCGGTTAGCACTGATATAGCCGAAGCTATATTACTGGCATAGGTCTGAGCTATCTCCGCCGGGTTGAAATCAGAGCAAATAACACCCCTTGATGGCGATGCTTTTTTGACCTCGGCAATAAGCTGGATATGCTGGCCACGCAGAGCGGAAACAAAGTCGAGAGGCGGAGGCTGTTCCAGCGCCAACTTTTGTATTTCCTTTAAAGGAAACCTACGCTTTCTAGCCTCGAGTTCCTCAAGGTTATCTCTTACTATCTGGCTTAGAATCATCTATACTCCCTGGGTCAATGCCTGGCTAAGCCTGACTAGTTGTTCCAGCTTGGCTAGGGCCTGACCGCTATCTACTGCCTCTTGAGCCAAATCTAATCCCTGTTCAAATGATGATGCCCTGTCGCCAGCAACCAGAGCAGCAGCGGCGTTCATCAGCACCACATCTCGCTGAGGGCCCAGGGCACCAGCTAGAATGCTACGCAGCAGGGTGGCATTTTCATCAGCAGTGCCACCCCTCAGGCTATCCAGGCTGGCTCTGGAAAAACCAAAGTCCTCGGGAGTAATAGAATAGCTCTGAATATAGTCATCTTTGAGTTCACAGACCTGAGTTTTCCCGGTGAGCGTGATTTCGTCTAAACCATCCTTACCATGGGCTACTAGCACATGGTGACTGCCCAGACTTTGCAATACCAGGGCTAGCTTGTCTACCAGTGAGTCATCAGCTACGCCCAGCACTTGAGCCTTAACACCGGCCGGATTAGTAAGTGGGCCGAGGATATTAAATACGGTACGGATACCAATCTCGCGTCGTGGAGCAGCTGCATACTTCATCGCTGGATGAAATGTCGGAGCGAACATAAAACCTATTCCCACTTCCCCCAGGCACTTCTGCACTTGTTCGGCGCTAAGGTCAATCTTGACGCCTAAAGCCTCCAGTACATCAGCGCTGCCACACTGGCTGCTCATCGCCCGGTTACCGTGCTTGGCTACCTTGAGGCCAGCACCAGCAACGACAAAGGCAGCCGCCGTGGAGATATTAAAGGTAGCTGAGCCATCGCCGCCGGTGCCGCAGGTATCAACTACTGGTTCGGCAACAGTCACGGGAATAGCCTTAGCCCGCATTGTCTTGGCCAAGCCAGCGATTTCATCAACCGTTTCCCCTTTTAGCCTGAGCGCAGTGACAAAGGCGCCAAATTGAGCCGGCGTGACCTTGCCTTCCATTATCTCTTCCATAACCTCGCCTGCCTGTTCCATGGTAAGGGACTGCCCTGAAACCAGTAAGGTGATAGCCTCCTTAATCATGGGGTGTTCCTCCTTCTGACTAAAAAATTCTTGAGTATATCCTTTCCTGCCTGGGTCATAAAAGACTCTGGGTGGAATTGCAAACCTTCTACTGTATGTTGGCGGTGGCGCACTCCCATGATAGTGTTATCCTCAGTCCAGGCTGTTATCTCCAGACAGTCGGGAAGCCCATCAGGTAGTATCACCAGTGAGTGGTACCGAATGGCGGGGAAGGGGTTAGGCAGCCCACGAAGAACACCGGTATTATTATGATAGATCAAAGATGACTTGCCATGCATGATTTCTTTTGCGGGGCCAATGGTGGCGCCATAGCTATAACCGATACACTGATGCCCCAAGCAGACACCGAGTATTGGTAAGCTGGAGCCAAAATGTCGAATGACCTCATTGGAGATACCAGCCCGCAATGGAGTAGAAGGGCCAGGAGAGATAACTATCCGCTGGGGCTTCATCTTATCAATTTCCTCAAGGGTAGGCTTATCATTGCGCACCACTACTACATCTTCCCCCAGCTCACTCAGGTACTGGAAAAGGTTATAGGTGAAACTATCATAGTTATCAATCAGTAACAGCATGGCTACTCCCGGGTAACATGTCTGGGTCTTCTGCCTGGTGGATAGCTTTGAGTAGTGGCCGGGCTTTATTCATACTCTCCTCATACTCGCGCTCAGGCACGCTATCATAGACAATTCCACTCCCTGCTTGCACATAGGCAACGCCTTTGGTTACCACCATAGTTCTTATGGCTATCGCCATGTCCATATTGCCTGAGAAAGAGAAATAGCCTACTGCTCCGGCATAAGGCCCTCTCTTCTCAGGCTCAAGCTCAGCGATTATTTCCATCGCCCGGATTTTGGGCGCTCCAGATACTGTGCCCGCAGGAAAGCAGGCCCGCAGAGCATCAAGCGTGGTCACGTCATGCTTTAGCCTACCTTGCACATGAGTAACCAGGTGCATGACGTGAGAGTAACGCTCAACATCCATGAGGTCACTAACTTCAACTGAGCCAGGCTCGCTGACGCGCCCGATGTCATTGCGCCCCAAATCTACCAGCATAATGTGCTCAGCACGCTCCTTCTCATCACTACGGAGTTCCTGCTCCAGTATGGTATCCTCAGCCGGATTTCTTCCCCTTGGCCTAGTTCCAGCCAAGGGACGGGTCATTACTATGCCATCCTCTACTCTCACCAGTATCTCAGGGGAAGCTCCAATGATATGGAAGTCATTAAAATCGAGGAAGAACATATAGGGAGAGGGATTAATAGTGCGCAGTACTCTATAGATTTCAAAGGGGGCAGCCTCAGTGGGTTTAGCCAGGCGTTGCGACAAGACCACCTGAATAGCTTCGCCAGCAGTGATATACTGCTTTATCTTAAGCACGCTGGCTTCAAATTCCTCCTTAGAGAAGTTTGAGGATAGCTTATGGCTGCTTGTAGGATGGGGAGTATTCCTTGTGTTCTGGTTTGACTTGAGTGGTTGGCTCAGCCTATCCACGAGGTTATCAATTCTGCCTACTGCCTTTTGGTATGCCTCCTCTATGTCCCCGTCAAGATGGACATGGCTCAAAACCTTAATCTTATGAGTTACATGGTCAAAGATAAGCATGGTATCCACAAACATAAATAGCGATTCAGGTACCCCCAGGGGGTCGTGGTCTGGGGAGGGCAGTTCTTCAAATCGAGTCACCGTTTCGTAAGCAAGATAGCCTACGGCACCGCCAGCAAACCGGGGGAGACCGCTAACTGGTACTATTTTATACTTGCTTAGTTCACCAGCGATGAGTGGAAGAGGGTCAGTCTTGTCCTCGCCCCTGGTGGTTAACATTGCATACGGCTCGGTGCCAATAAAGCTATACCGAGCCAGCCGTTGACCGCCCTCAATGCTTTCCAGAAGGAAGGAAGGGCTGCCACGATTAATCTTCAGGAAAGCAGACACCGGTGTCTCCAGGTCGGCAACGATTTCGCGGTAAATCGGTATTAGATTGCCATCCTGCCCCAGTCTCTTAACCTCGTCTAACGTTGGATAGTACATATAATTCCCCTAGCATGCCAATTAAAAAACCTCTCACCCATAGGGGCGAGAGGTTCAACCTTCACGGTGCCACCCTACTTGATTGCTCTAAACATTGCAGCAATCATCTCCTTCAGGTACGGCCTCAATATCTCAAGGCGATACCCTGGGTTTTGATAACGCTACCCTTGCGTCAAAGCCTACTTTGGCAAGGCCATTTCGGTTTGCAGCTCCCGAGTCCATTCAACCCCTGCGCCTGACACCGGCTCACACCTTACCCGGCTCTCTGAGCCTCGCTGGGGGTCTACTAGTCTCGTTCCCAGCCTTTACTTTATTCAATTAGCGTAAAGTCTACACTAGCGACCACTTCTTGTCAAGTTTTTGTGGGCTCTTTGTTAATGTTCTACGATTTTATCACCCTCTAAGGTGTTCAGGGAAAATGTCACTCTATGAAGGAGATGGTGACATTGAACAAAAAAGAGCAGAAGAGGTTAATAGTGTTGGGGGCACCCCATCAGCCATGCAATACCCCCCTGTTGCTTTTTGGGGCATATTGCCCGATAGGGGAGATGCTACCTGAGCATCACTCTGTCCAGGCGTATGAGCCAAATGCCTGCCTTAGCCCCCGGCAAACGTGCAGAAGACTAGCCGCTCCTGGCGGCCACTATAAGCGTACCTGGTCCGCCGTGCACACCCAATCCAGCACCTATTCTGGACATTTGAATCCGTTCTTCATCGATGACGGAGGCGATGCGCTTCTTGAGCACCTTGGCTTCCTCGGGAACCGTGCTGTGGGCTATGGCCACCTCTTGCAGGTTGGGATAACTTTTTACGAACTCGAATAACTGCTCTATGCCCTTGGCATAAGAACGAGCCATACCTGCCTGAACGAGTTCACCCTCGCGCATTGTCAGAATGGGTTTTACCTTCAGCAGTGTGCCTACTAGCGCCTTGGATTTGGTGATGCGGCCGCCCTTGAGCAGATAATGCAAGGTGTCTAGCAGCCCGCGGATTTGAGTCTGGCTGATGGCCTTCTCTGTCTCCTCCAAAACCTCCGCCAACTTGCCACCTGCCTTGGCCACTCGAGCTGCAGCCGTGGCTATTATCCCCAGGCCCACTGATAGCGAAAAACTATCCACCACGTGGACTTCGCACTTAGGCTTTGCTATCTTGATGCCCTGGAGGGCCGCGTTGTAGGTGCCGCTCACCTTGGCTGGCAGATGTATGGACACAATGGCATCGGCATCTTCGGAAAGTTCGCCATAGGTCTTGGCGAAATCGGAGGGCATGGGCTGTGTGGTGGTAGGATAAATGGGGTCTTCCGCCAACCTCTTGTACAGTTCATCCGGCCCCATGTCCACTCCGTCTTTGTAGTCCTTATCACCGAAATAGATATACACGGGCACAATGGTGATACCCAGCTCCTTAGCAACCTCAGGGGAGATATCCGAACCGCTATCAGTGACAACCTTTACTGTCAAAACTCACCTCCAAATTCATCGAGCGGTAAGACTCCCAAGATTGTACCTGCTGTCAAAGGAAAATGCAATACCTTGGTATACTATGGACAGCCAACCCAAATGTGTCCCATTTTCCCTGGGGAAGCGAGCCTCTGAATGAAGCCCCATGGTCCTGCCTGAAGTCTGCTATGTCCCTCTGGGCAAGGAACGTTGTTAACCGAATCTGTGTCCCTTATGTGCCTTTGCTAACCATCGAATATCAATTCCCAAATTGAGGCCTTTTTGTGCTTAGTTACTGTCCTCTGCTTTTCCACTTGAACCGGCACTTCACGGTATCTAGTGGCTTCCTTATACTTTGTTACCTCTTCTAGTTCAGTCCATTTTACTGTGAGGCGCATATAAGCTTGTTCGCCCCATATCAGACTCTCATGCAATAGAACTCTATACTCGCCCTCGGGAAGTGAAATCTCAAAAGCCCCTTGTTTACCAAGCCTTTCGTATATTATGTGACCTGACGACGAGTAAATGTAAAGCCCACCGGGAGCGGGGAGTTCAAAACTTGCAGCTAATTGGGCATTGGGTTTGTCGATTGACAGCGAAATATTGATTCCAGCCGGCACCGAATAACTAAAACCATCGAAAAGAGTCTCTGCTTTCTCGCACAGTTCTTTGACAACATATGGTTCATCGGTCACATAAGCCTCTTGCTTCATTTCTGTTGCATAGTAACTTTCGATAGTCTGGTATGGTACTGTCTTTAGAGGAATTGCGAATACAATACACGTCAATGCCATTGCCGAACCTAATCCGATTGTGACGAGTTTCCTGATATCACCTTCCATTTTCCCACAACCTCCTGTCCAACCAATCCGAACCGATTGTTTACCCCAATTATATACCTAGCCAAAACAAAGCTAAATATCCGGCACAGAATCTATTGGTCGAAGTCATTTCTGAGGGTATTTCAGCTATAGGGCAAGGAGTTCTGGGAAGAGGGTTGATTCTTGCAGGAAGGAGTAACAATTCGCCCTTTTGTGGAGTTGAATCTCAGCGGTGATATTTTAAAGATGTCGATTCGATATATATATTATATTGCAGTGTTCATTGAAGGAGATACGCTATTAGCAAACCAACAAGAAAAATTGGTTTTAAAATATCGGAATAGAGTGGAGGTCCAGCATTTCCAGGAGAGTGGTTCTTATTCTTTATTATATCTCTTATGTGGACATACGCTGCCCCAAGAGCGAAGACTGAAAAGCCAATAACTGTTGCTATCCAGAAGTTATCTCGAAACCATATACATAAGACTCCAAGAATACCGAATGACAAATTAGTTATTGCAACCTCGAATTGAAAAGGATTTCCGGAAGGCCAGCCGATATATTCGGCAACTTTTTTAGATGAAAACGCGTGACCCATAAAGGCGTACAACGCAGAAATCCCAACGTTGATGACTAGAAAATTAACCAGTAAAGTTTCCACGATGGGAGTTCTAGCAATAGTAATTTGCAATACAGAAACCACTACCCATATCACTGGAAGGATGATGTAATGCATACAAACTTCTCCTTTCTATATGTGCTGTTATAGACATTAAAGCTTTTAAGCCATTAAATAGTAGGTGTTCATCTTTAAATTATCCATATATAAAATAATATCTCGATTAGAAAATGTTATAAAACAGACTAATAAGATATGAATCTGCTCTAAATAATTCATTAGTAGAAGTTTATACTAACCAAGGCTCAATTAACAATCGCTAGTTTGTTCACCGGGGCATCAGAAGTGGGAGTACATTGGATTCATAGCTCCATCCTTCCCGTTGGCGTTTGTCAAGAGCTTTGTCAAAGAAGTAAAAGTTACAGGTAATGAAGTGGTACTAACCTACACGATACCGATGCCACCACAAGGAATAATCAGCGAGGAAGCGCCAGTTCTGTCTATTGTACACTGTGGTGGGCCATTGTGGACTCGAACCACAGACCCCGGTCTTATCAGGACCGTGCTCTAACCAACTGAGCTAATGGCCCTGGTAGAAAGTATAGCTTTTGTCGTGAGCTAGTGTCAAGAGTACCCCGCATTACATTTGCTGTTGGTCACAAAACAGAATTAGTAGGCATCTCTTTAGAAAGATGCTCGTGTTGAGAAATGGATTGGCAGTGGTGTAGAATGGATAACCGCGGGAACTTTTGTGCCGGAGAAAGTGTGGCTCCATTGTTCTAATCATGCCACAGCGGTTAATTCTATGCTGGTGGAAGCGAAATTGGCTAGGTGAATTTAGGATATGAACCCGTATAGCTATGTGAATGAGGAGCCCAGTTTTAATCTGCATCTGAAGGGGACGACTTCGAAGTGGTTGCATTACGCAGTAGATTTCCCCACTGCTCACCCTACGCGTTATGAAGAGAATAATACTGTCTATGGTGAGTACTTTCGACCGCGGGAGGCGGACCACGCACCGCTGGCTATTTTGGTGCACGGTATGGGAGACCGGAGCATTATCCCATGTAGATTACTGGCAAGAACTCTGGTTAAAAAGGGAGTAGCCTGCTTCATATTATATTTGGTATTTCATTCCCGTCGTATGCCGCAAGCCTTAAGAAAGAGTGTTCCTGTACTTACCCCTGAGTACTGGTATGAAGGCTACCGGATTTCAGTAATCGATGTGCGTCAAATTGTAGATTGGGCGGGTACCAGGCCTGAGATTAACGAAGAGCAGATAGCGGTAATCGGAATGAGCCTTGGTGGATTTGTCTCTGCTATAGCCATGGGTGTGGACAAACGTATTGGGGCGGGGGTGTTTGTAATAACTGGAGGAAATTCGGAGAAGATTTGCTGGGGTAGCCGGGACTCAGCTATCAGGGAAGGGCATAGTTGCACCGAGGCAGAATGCCATCGTATTCACAGTCGTTACCCAAAGTATCTTGCCGAGGTAGCTGGGAAGGGGTTGGAGAATGTTACAGCAGCCAAGGGATGCTTTCTAACCGATGCCATGACATTTGCCTCCTATCTTCGAAATCGTCCGATGTTGATGCTCAATGCGCTTTGGGATGAAGCTATACCAAGAGAAGCTACACTTGATTTTTGGGAGGCATGCGGTAAACCTCCCATCGCATGGTTTCCCACTACTCATGCCTCCATCTGGTTATTGTATCCGTTTGTTGGTAGAAAAATCGCTGGCTTTCTTACATCAAGTTTTGGGATGCCAGGCTGATGCTGTGTACAGGATGCCAGGAGACATTTTACTGTATCTTGTTCTGTGTAGAGTTCCTGTAAGACTGACTGCAAATTAGCAGACAATTACGAGGGGGGGAGCTTTATAGAAGAAAGCTCCTGCACGCTGGCGGAAACCTTTCTTTAACCGAAGTAAAGTTTGCAATGTTCCTAAAGTGGCTGCCGAGCCAGGATTCGAACCTGGGCTAAGGGATCCAAAGTCCCCCGTGCTACCGCTACACAACTCGGCATTTACATATCTGGTGCCGAAGGTCGGACTCGAACCGACACGAGAGTTGCCTCCCAACAGTTTTTGAGACTGCCGCGTCTACCATTCCGCCACTTCGGCCGTAAATAACAATGGTGCCGAGGCCCAGAATTGAACTGGGGACACGCGGATTTTCAGTCCGCTGCTCTACCGACTGAGCTACCTCGGCACGCGGTTTATTGTAGATTTTCTCTGGTTTGCTGTCAAGCGCAAAATGCTTTGAATCTATGTCTGGCCGCCAGGCTTGACCAGAGGGATACCAGCGGCACATAGGGGGCATTCTGCTGGAGTGTAGGTCGTGGTGGCGGCATGAAGGCAACTGAAGAGAGGAATGCCCAATTCCATTTTTTGTTTAGCTCGGTCAACCAGTACACCAACCCCGATGATAATGCCACCCAGTTTGTTAACAGCGTCTATAACCTCAGTGATGGAGCTACCAGTAGTCAAGACATCATCAACAATCAGGACACGGTCACCAGGATTGATGGTAAGTCCACGCCGAAAAACTCTTTCCTTGTCTTCTTTCTCGGCGAACATACCTTTTACGCCCAGTTGCCTAGCAACTTCAAAGGCGATGATAATGCCACCGGTAGTTGGTCCAACAACTACCTGGACTTTGTCTTCTTTGAAATGCTCAGCGATGAGCTGGCAGAGCCTTTCGGTATAATGGGGGTATTGCAAAACACGGAATTTTTCCCAGTATACTGGTGAGTGCAGGCCTGAAGTTAGCAGAAAATGCCCCTCCAGTATAGCCCCAGCGTCTTTGAAGATTTGCATTACTTCGTTGGACATAGCATTTTCATAGTCAAGCTAAGTTTGCCAAACTTCGCCTCCTGTTTGCCTGTATCTATCTTATAGTGTTCTATCAGTCTCCACTTTTGAGGTGGCCAGTAAGTGAGCCAGGCGTTACCAACGATATTCTCACAAGGCACTGTCCAGCCTTTATGAGAGTCAGCGCTATTATTGCGATTGTCACCGAGAACAAAGTAATGGTCGGCGGGGATTTCCATGAGGGGAAAAGAGTAGTGCGGTGCCTCGAAGGTATAGTTCTCGACTAAAGGCGTATTGTTTACAAACACAAAGCCGTCCTTAATTTCTATGGTGTCACCAGGTAGAGCAATGATTCGCTTGATAAGGTCAGCGTTTGGGTTTTGTGGGGAATGGAAGACGATTACCTCACCGCGTTTTGGGGGATGGAAGAAATAAGCGATTTTACTGACTATAATATACTCGCCAGGTTGAACATTGGGCAACATGCATGAGCCATATACTTTGAAGCTGCCCACTGTGATTTGAAAGAGAGCAAAAAATGCTAGACCGGCAAGAAGAGGTGCAATGATGTCGCGAACAAATCTCATCAGTTTGTCACAATTATGACTTTGTGTTAAGTGCTTGTTATTATATTCTATATGAGTTTTTTATGCTATCTCTGGTGTAAACTAAAAGGTCAATTTGTCGTTATATACAATGGTTGTTGCTGGCTATACAATGTCGATTATAGCAAGAGGTGATGTTTATGAATGGGTAAGAAAAGTGACTGTATGTGAAAAGTAAGTGATAATGAATTGAAGGAGGGTTAAATGAGAAGGTTTTGGTTATTGCTATGCAGTTTGATATTACCTGTAATTCTGGTGGGGGTTGGTGGTTGTGCGTCTGGGGAGGTTGAGCGGGACTCCTTGCCTTCTGTTTCTGCCTGGATGGAAGCAGGAGAGTTTGGCGAGCACTTTTGTATAATTGGTAGCCAGCAGAACGTTGGCTTATGGGTAATTGGTGAAGGCAAGGTAACAGCAGTTCCTGACATTACTTTGCTGCGTCTCGGGATAGAGGCTGAGGCAAATAGTGTGGCTGAAGCACAGCGAGAGGCGGCTGAGGCTATGGATAAGGTCGTTAAGGTGCTGAAGAATAGCGGTGTATCCGAAAAGGATACTCAAACACAGCGGTTTAGCATCTACCCGGTGCGGAGGTGGCTTGATGAAGAGAACAGGGAGGAGATTGGTGGCTATCGGGTGACTAATATGGTGGTTGCTAAGATAAGGGAAATAGACAAAACTGGTACTATTATCGATGCTGTGGCTGAAGCTGGCGGTGACCTCACTCGGATTGAGAATATAAGCTTTACTATTGATGACCCGACTCCTTACTATAATGAGGCACGGGAGAAGGCGATAGAGGATGCTATGGCAAAAGCCGGGCAAATGGCTGGGGTAGCTGGTATCAAGCTGGGTAAGCTGCTCTGTATTTCTGAGGGTACTGCTTATGTGCCACCAATAAGGGATAACATTTATAAGATGGAGGCTGCAGTTCCACCTCCTTCAACAACTCCTATTAGCCTTGGAGAACTGGAGTTTCAACTTACCGTCCAGATGGTTTATGAAATTGACTGAGCCAGGATAATCTTTTAAGCCTCTTCCTAACGGAGTGGGCTTCTTACATTGAGTTTGTTTGCACTTTTGAAAAGCTTGGTGCTACAATGTGGCATCGAAGCTATGATGCTTTAGGGGTAATAAGTGTTAGCTCGACCTATAAATTTCATGGAGAGTGCTTTATCGCTGGCTAAGCTGGCTTTGGGTTACACTAGTCCTAACCCGGCAGTGGGGGCTGTGGTTGTTAGGGATGGGGTTGTTGTTGGTTTAGGGCATACGCAGCCAGCAGGCTCAGTTCATGCTGAAGTGATGGCGCTTCAGCAAGCTGGAGACAGGGCTAGAGGAGCAATGATGTGTGTTACCTTAGAGCCTTGTTGCCATCATGGGCGTACTCCTCCCTGTACTGAGTCCATAATTAATGCTGGTATTTCTGAAGTCCATATGGCATTACTTGACCCCAACCCTTTAGTTTCAGGGAAAGGATTGAGGATGTTGGAGGAGGCTGGCATAAAGACCTTTGTTGGCGAGTGTGAGGAGAGAGCGCGGGAGATAAATGAAGGTTACATTAAATTTATTACTACGGGTTTGCCTTTTGTTATTGCTAAGTTTGCCATGAGCCTCGATGGTAAAATTGCTACTCAAAATGGTGATTCTAAGTGGATAAGTGGTGATGAGGCGAGGAATTTTGTTCATTATCTGCGCCATATAGTTGATGCTGTTATGGTGGGGGCAAATACTGTACTTATTGATGACCCACAGCTTTCAGCAAGAGGGTGCAGTGGCAAGGGAGGCAAAACTAAGTTGCAGCCGTTGAGGGTAATTGTTGATGGTAGGGGACGGACGCCACTATCATCCCGAGTTTTTAAAGAACCAGGAAAAACTTTTATTGCCGTAGCTAAACCTTTTGACGCAAAGAAGGCGGATGAGTTCAGGAAGGCTGGTGCTGAAGTTGCAGAATTACCGGCTGAGCGGGGTGTAATAGATTTGGCTGAGTTACTGGGTCTGCTGGGAAAACGGCAGATTACCAGTGTTCTTGTGGAAGGGGGGAGCAGTCTCTTTGGTTCGCTATTCGACCGCGGTCTGGTAGATAAAGTTCTGGCTTTTGTTTCGCCAATAATAGTTGGGGGGGATGGAGCCAAGAGTGCTGTAGGTGGCCGGGGAGTTGATATGGTTGCTGAAGCATTGCGTCTGGGTCGAGTGAAGATAACTGAGTTTGGTGGCGACATTTTGATTGGTGGATATTTAGGTGGCGAGTAGAATGTTTACCGGAATAGTTGAAGAGGTTGGCGTAGTTAGGGGAACAAGCTCTGGTTGTCTGGTCATTGGGGCGAAAAAGGTGCTGGAGGATACTAGACCAGGTGATAGCATAGCTATTAATGGGGCTTGCCTGACGGTGACTTCGATAAATAGCGATGACTTTTCTGTTGATATTATGCCCGAGACATTTCGACACACCAATCTTGGCAGGCTTCATTATGGCGACTTGGTGAATTTAGAGAGGGCTATGTTGGCAGGCGGTCGTTTTGGAGGTCATCTGGTACAGGGACATGTGGATGGCACCGGCAAAGTCATGGCTTTAATGCCTGAAGAAGAAGCTGTTATTGCCAGAATTTCAGCACCTGCTGAGCTGATGCCTTACATGGTAAATAAGGGCTTCATCGCGGTTGATGGCGTTAGTCTCACTGTTACTGATTACGATGATTTTTCATTTTCAGTTTCCCTGGTAGCTTATACTTGTCAAAACACCACTTTGGGCAGCAGGAGGCCCGGTGACATAGTTAATCTTGAGGTAGATGTTTTTGCTAAGTATGTGGAACGGCTTAATCAAGGGAGTAGGCGTGGTGTCACGCTAGATTTTCTTGAAGAGCATGGTTTTTTGAAAGTGCGGTAAAGTTATATGACGTTAGCTACTATTCCAGAGGCAATCGAAGACATAAAAGCGGGCAAATTCGTTATTATTGTTGATGATGAGAACCGTGAGAATGAAGGCGACCTGGGGATAGCTGTGGAAAAGGTCACTTCGGAAGCAATTAATTTTATGTCGAAACATGGTCGAGGTCTAATTTGTATGCCTATAATCGGTCAGAGATTAGATGAGCTGGAAATTCCGCCTATGGTTCGGGAGAACACCTCGAAATTTTCCACGGCCTTTAGTGTATCTGTCGAAGCTAAACATAAAACGTCTAGTGGTGTTTCTGCTCAGGACCGAGCGGCAACTGTAAGAGCCATAATTGACCCCGATACTAAGCCTGATGATATAGCTCGTCCTGGGCATATGTTTCCTCTCCGGGCGAGGGAGGGTGGTGTGCTGGTGCGAGCTGGGCATACTGAGGCTGCGGTAGATTTAGCTAGACTGGCTGGGCTTTACCCGGCTGGGGTTATTTGTGAGATTATGAACGAAGATGGCAGTATGGCTCGTTTACCTCAACTTGAAATTATGGCAGCTGAGTTTGGAATTAAAATTGTGAGTATAGCTGACCTGATTGCCTATCGCCGTCGCCACGATAAGTTGGTGCAGAGAGTAGCTGAGGCTCAGTTGCCTACTAAGTATGGTGAATTCGTCACTATCGCTTATAAGAGCAAGGTTGACCCGGATGAACATGTAGCTCTGGTTAAAGGTGACATATCTGGTGATGAGCCAGTGCTGGTGCGAGTTCATAGCGAGTGTCTTACCGGAGATGTTTTTGGTAGTCTGCGCTGTGATTGTGGTGAACAGATTGCGTTGGCAATGCAAAAGATTGCTGACGAGGGGTGCGGTGTCTTTCTGTATATGAGACAGGAGGGTAGAGGAGTCGGCTTGCATAATAAGCTGAAGGCTTACGCTCTTCAAGATCAGGGGTTGGATACCGTGGAGGCTAATATTGCGCTAGGCTTTGGCGCTGATTTGAGAGATTATGGTATCGGCGCCCAGATTTTAGCTGACCTGGGTTTACATAAGATTCGGCTGCTGACTAATAATCCTAAAAAGGTAATCGGGCTGGAGAGTTATGGACTCGAGATAGTGGAGACGGTTAGTTTGAGAACATCGCCTACCCCTTACAACCTTGACTATCTCAAGACCAAGCAAAGAAAGATGGGTCACCTGTTGGGGGTGGACGAATCTACAAAAGCTTGAGTTACAAGTTGAGAGGAGGTTAATATGGCTGAAAGGTATGAAGGTATGCTACTGGGGAAAGGGCTGAAATTCGGTGTAGTTATTTCTCGTTTCAATGAGATTATAACTAGTAGACTGCTCGATGGGGCAAAAGATGCTTTTCTGCGCCACGGTGTCGATGAACAGGATATTGATGTTGCCTGGACGCCAGGTTGCCTGGAGATTCCTTTGATAGCTAGCAAGCTAGCACAAGCCGGGAAATACAATGCTATTGTTTGCCTTGGAGCTGTAATCCGCGGTGGCACATCTCACTTTGAGTATGTGGCTTCTGAGGTGAATAGAGGGATTTCTCGGGTGAGCCTGGATGCTGGATTGCCGGTCATCCAAGGCATAATAACTGCCGATACTTTAGAACAGGCTATTGATAGAGCTGGGGCCAAAGAAGGCAACCGTGGCTTTATGGCAGCATCGAGTGCCATTGAAATGGCGAATCTGCTTAAAGTCATCGGGCGTTAAGAGATTACTCAGTAATTTTATAAACCTTATCCCCAGGCCTTACTCGGTCAGGTACTTTGATACCAATGGCGTCTCCAGGCTTGCCCTCGGTGACATTGATATTGTTGATCTGCATGGAATCAATGGTGAGTTCAAGGTCTGTAGTATGCCCCTTGATATGAATCTTGTCGCCGACTTTAAGTGTGTCAGTTAGTGTGACGCCGGCCACCACAGGCTTGGCGAAGAAATCGCTTACCCGGCCAGTCTCAATTTCTGGCATTTGAAGGTACCTCCTTTCCTCTTCATTTTTATCTAGTATAAGTTTTTGGCTTTAATAAATCAATACTATCAGCGGACTGTTGACATGCCTACCTATTTATGCTAGCTTACCAAGCTAGCCTAGGATTATCTATATCAACTTTTGACGGGGTTATCTAAATGGAAGAAGAACTGAGAAATTTCATAGACTCAAAATTCCAAGTTCCTGTAGTTGAGGGGGAAAATAAGGTTTGCTCTCTTGAGGAAGCTATAAAGAGGAATGTAAGGGAGGGGATGGTTGTCCATTTGGCCTCACAATGTCAGACTGTGTGAAAACCCCTTCTAACGCTTGGTTCATCCTGATATAATTTTAGGCTAAAGAGACCTTGAAAGAAAGGGGGAAAGCAGATGTCCTACATAGAAGGAATTGCTAGGAATCAGTCA
>Ga0265595_1000039_pt1 | contig 111890 bp, 104 predicted proteins | sample saktaG_15_FD_190148 | JGI IMG/M metagenome (GOLD analysis project Ga0265595, IMG submission 190148) | Saline water microbial communities from Sakinaw Lake, British Columbia, Canada - sak_2013_06_06_50m | ecosystem: Environmental > Aquatic > Non-marine Saline and Alkaline > Saline ... | reverse complement strand
CCAGCATACGATCGGCTTCATCGATGACCAGAACTTCAACACTCCCGAGATTAATATACCCCTGATTGATCAGGTCAAACATGCGCCCCGGCGTTGTAACAAGGACATCGATTCCCGCCTGAAGCTTCTTAACCTGCGGGTCCTGCTCAACACCACCATGAAGCGAGAAAACGTATACTCTGGTATGCTTTGCAAGATCTTTAAAAACGTCGCCGATCTGCTGAGCCAGTTCACGAGTCGGGACCATAACGATACATTTAATACCGGCAGACCGTTTACTGCTTTTTTTACCGTGGATTCTGTCAATGAGCGGAATGGCAAAGGCAGCCGTTTTGCCCGTTCCCGTTTGGGCTATGGCAAGAACGTCCTCACCCTTCATGATTGACGGAATTGATTTAAATTGTATATCTGTCGGTCTCTTAAAGCCGAGCTGCGTCAGATTCTTTTTTATTTCTTCCGAAATATTGTATTGTTCGAACTTCACAGTCCCTCACTAACCATCAACATCCTGAAAGAAACATCCTCATAACTTCTTACGCTGTTCGTTATAACGAAATCAGGGGTTATCGGCAGCTGTCAGATGATTTTCCTGTTTTCAACCGGCGGACGGCACACGATCACGCAACCAATGCGTCTCCCTTCAAAACGCCATAATCGCATTATTTGAATGTACCATGATTAAACGTGTATGTACAGAATATGTCTATGCGATGATTAAGCAGAACAGCGCTTCTATCAGAACATGACCAGCCTGTCAAACAATATGAACAAAGAATTCCTGTAAAGTTGTTAGAGGAAAAACAGAATTTGAATCTCTGATACTAAAAAATAATGGGAGAAAGGCTGCCCCAGGAGAATGAACTCACCGGGGAGGTAGCGTGGAGTTGTTTTAATCCTTAATTTACTGCCACTGTATATAAATTCCTGTTCAGGATATATTGTATCTTTTTAATTTTTCTACAAAGGTAGTCCTGTTTAGATTAAGTAATTTTGCAGCTCTGTTTTTCACACCTCCTGATTTCTTTAGAGCCTTCTGGAGCAAATCTCGTTCAAATTGACTGATGGTCTTATTTAGATTCAAGCCTTCATCTGGAACTTCAATCCTGCCTGCGATTTGGTCTGCTTTCCTTGTAGTCTGCCGGATTTTATCCGGAAGATCTTCAAAATCTATATAGCCAATTCCTTTCATAACGACAAACATTTCAACCAGGTTCTCTAATTCTCTAACGTTACCCGGCCAGTTATAGTTCATAATGCAATCCATAGCTTCGTGGGTTAATCCCTTTATGCTTTTTTTCTTTAATTTATTAAAGGTCCTTATAAAATGGTTAACCAGTATTGGTATATCCTCCAGTCTTTCCCTGAGAGGCGGAAGATAAATTGGTATTACATTAATTCGATAAAAAAGATCTTCCCTGAATTTTTTTTCTGCTACCGCCTTTTCTAAATTCTGGTTGGTCGCGCATATGATTCTTACATCTGCATCTATCGTTTTTATTCCTCCAATACGCTCAAACTGCCTCTCCTGTATCGCCCTCAATACTTTTACCTGAAGAGAAGGGCTCATGTCTCCTATCTCATCAAGAAAAATGGACCCACCATGGGCCAATTCAAACCTACCTATTCTGGAACGAATGGCACCTGTAAACGCACCTTTTTCATGGCCAAACAACTCGCTTTCGAGTAATTCTTCAGGAATTGCTCCACAGTTCACCGTGACGAGATTGCTGGCTTTCCTGTCACTGTTGAAATGAAGAGCCTTTGCTACCAGTTCTTTACCCGTTCCACTCTCTCCATATATAATAACGGTACTATCTGAAGAAGCAACCTTTTCAATTGTCGAATATACCTTTTTCATGCTGTCGCTGTAGCCGATCATTTTCCCAAAGTCATACTTCTCCTTTAAATGATCTCTAAGTACTATGTTTTCATCTTTCAACCTGGCAAAAGATAATGCCCTTTCGATTGTAAGTTTAACGAGATCATCTTTTAAAGGTTTTGTTATGTAATCAAAGGCCCCTAATCTCATTGCCTCAACTGCGGTTTCAACCGTAGCATACCCTGTAATCATAATAACCACATTTTCAGGATTCACATCTTTTATGAATTGAAGAAGCTGTAACCCATCGACATGGGGCATTTTTAAGTCCGTTATAACAAGGTCATATTTGTCATAAGGAAAGACCTCCATTGCCTCCCTGCCATCTCTAACGGCCTTCGTTTCATAACCACTCTGTGACAACAATTCATCCAGGTTCTGTCTGTTAAGATCATCATCTTCTGCAAGTAATATTTTAGCTTTCTTCATGGCCTTCTTCCATGCCCGATTTTCTCAGGTGGTATAGTCTGATTTGACTAAATTAAAATAAAGAATTTGCCCTTACGTGTTTATTTTTACTAAACAAAAAAGAGGAATTAGTCAACATAAATATATATTGAGGCCTTTGCAGAATGCTCAATTTTGTTCAAGTTCAAGGAAGGTGATCCGCCTGAGGCGGATTAACCAAAGGAATATATTGGACATTTCGAGGATTAAATTTTGAGTCTGACGCAGAAATCGGGCAAAAGGGGACGTTATGCAAAGGTCTCAAATTGCAAAAAAGTCCCTTTATAATCCATCACAAACAATCATTCTTTTAAAATTACCTAAAGTTTAAAACCTCTTTGCCGATTAATAAAGAGTTACAGTCACGGGGGCAGGCATGCATGAAAATATCAAACTATAAGGTAGAAACTATCCTTAAGGCATACAATAAACAAAACGGACCGGAGAAGTTCACATCAAACAAAACAGACAATCCGAGTGAAAATACCGACGTTATAACTCTGTCGTCCGAAGACAACAAAGAAGAAGCTTACGAAAAAATTTCATATGGTCTACTGGATGTTATGCTGCAGAACAAAGAGCCGGAATAGTGGAAGTGTTTTGTTTTTATAATAGTTCAGCAGTATGATTTATTAAACCATTCTGTCATCATATTTTTTTATTCTCCGCGACTCACCTATGATATCAAATTACAGTACAGATCAAAAATCGATTCTAATTGTAGATGATGATAACTCTACAAGATCACTTATAGCTGACGCACTCAAGGAAACAGGTAATTTTATTACAAAAGAAGTGAGTAATGGTATTGAAGCACTGGAAATATTTCAAAAAGACCCTCACGATCTGGTCATAAGTGATATTAATATGCCCGGCATGAGCGGAATTGAATTGTTAAATAAAATCAGAAAAATAGACCCCACCACTTACGTGATCATCATAACAGGTTATCCCTCTGTGGAAATATCTGTCTCGGCGATGAAGGACGGTGCCGCCGACTTTATGACAAAACCTTTCAAAATCGATGATCTCATATACAAGGCCAATCTGTATTTAAGAGAACGGGCGGCTCTTGCTGGAGAGGATCTAAAATTAAAGGTAGATTACACGAGACTGACTGATAAAATAAAAGAATTATCTACCATAAGTTACATATATGACATTGTTGAAAAGATGGAAGGTGACAATGATTATATTTTTCAGGAAGTAGTTGCTCTTGCCTTAAAGGTAGCCGGGGGAGAAACATCTTCTTTAATATTATTTGACGAGGAACGTAATAAATTCTTTCCGAAAATTGTTAAAAGCTCAATCAACGATGATTGCAATGAAATTACGTCCCTGTTAACACCTATATTTAGAGATGTAGCCCAAAAAAAAGAAGCAGTTATGATAAACGCCAGCAATAATCCTGATCTCTATAAATCACTTATTTGTGTTCCTTTGACAATCAGAAATAAAGTATTCGGTTTGCTGAGTTTAACCAATAAAATAAGTGAAAAAGAGTTCTCAGAAAAGGATCTGAACTACATTCGCGGTTTGTCCACAAGGGCCTCCCTTAACATAGAAAACAAGATGTTATATGAAAGTATTTACATAAACATCCTGGATACATTCAAATCACTTGTTCAATCGATTCAGGCACGAGACCATTACACAGAGACACATTCAAGAAATGTAACGAAATTTGCTATCAAGATTGCTGAAGCAATGCAATGTTCAACGAATGAAATCGAAGCTCTCAAAATTTCCGGGACTCTGCATGATATAGGCAAGACTGCTATACCGGATAATGTATTGTTAAAACCAGGCCCCCTGACAGAAGAGGAATATGCTGTTATTAAGACTCACCCGGCTATTGGAGAAAACATCCTCAAATCCATTACCCTTTTTGATACGGAAAGAAAAATCATACGCCACCATCATGAAAGATGGGACGGCAAGGGCTATCCCGACGGGCTTTCCGGAACAGATATTCCCATGCTTTCAAGAATATTAAGCGTAGCAGATTCTTTCGATGCCATGATAAGTGATCGTCCATATCGAAAAGGATTAAAAATAGAAAAAGCAATTGATGAGCTGAAACGTAATTCTAACCTCCAGTTTGACAGAACCGTAGTAGACGCTTTTATAACAACCCTATAGAAACCACAGCTATCAACAAAATCTTTGTTGATTTATCATGTCGATTCAACTCAGGTTGAAACCACTCAGCAATAAAATTACCAATACACAGAGTGAGACCTTTGAATTTTGCCAAAAACAGTCTAAATGGTCATTCCCGTGTAAACGGGAATCCAGTCCCTGATCAGGTATAGGACAAGCATTTTCAACTTGTTATGGATTCCCACTCCCCGATCGGAGTCGAGGACAGGTTTCGCGGGAATGACAGAAAGAGCGCATTTTTCAAAGGTCTAAGAGTATTGTAAACTGACACCGTGAATTTCACCCGTACGGGAAAACTTACTGCACAAAAAAAGGTTGCAAGCTTTGTATAAGACTTGCAACCCCTTGAAATTTCTGGAGGCGGCAACCGGATTCGAACCGGTGAATAACGGTTTTGCAGACCGCTGCCTTAGCCACTTGGCTATGCCGCCTTTTTTCATCATATGGAGCGGGCGAACGGATTTGAACCGTCGACGTCCACCTTGGCAAGGTGGCACTCTACCGCTGAGTTACGCCCGCTTGTTTCTTTGCCTTTAAATAATAAAATAACCTTTTCTTGTCAATAGAAAACTTGCCTTTCAATGGGTAATTTGGTTATTCATTTAGTAGCATTCAAAATAAATCGATTCTTTTGGACAAGAACGATATCCCTCACTGTAATGCTTCTCTGTGAAATTTCAGAAAATAATCAACTCCGGACCAAAGTGTTAAAATAAGTGCAAGATATAAAACGGCAATTCCGACAGCATGGGCATCAGCACCGAAAAAAGGATAATGAATCAGTAATGCCGAAACAGCTATAATCTGACACAAGGTCTTCTGCTTCCCCAATTTGCTGGCGTGGATGACAAAACCTTCCGTAGAGGCAATGCTTCTCAACCCATCCACTGCGAGATCCCTCATAATAATTATTGCTACTATCCAGGCAGGGATTCGTCCGATGGGAATCAGCATAATCATTGCGGTGCTCACTATAAGTTTATCCGCGAGGGGGTCTAGAAATTTCCCTAATCTTGTAACAATACCATATTTTCTCGCAATATATCCATCCAACAGATCGGTAACTGCCGCAATAATGAATAGTATTGCAATTATCAGGCTTGATATCCGCCCCGGGTTGAGAAGAAGAAGAAACAGTACCGGTATCACCCCTATCCTCAGCATGGTTATACAATTGGGTAGATTGAATATATGTTTTTTCTTCCCTGATATGGGCAATCTGTCGAAAGAATTTTTTAAAAAATCAATCATTGATGCACTCGTAAAAAGTCAAAATTAGACGGCAAAGGAAAAAGCTCCAAATTCAAGGCGCGCAAATCCTGAGGAATGAGGCGTACTTACAGTACGCCGCAGTGACGAAGGATGCAGCGGAACGCAGAAGTTGGACTTTTTACGAAGCCGTCAATCATTTTATTTTTTCGGAACCGTCTCCCAATCTGCCAAAAACTTATCTACTCCTATATCTGTAAGGGGATGTTTAGCCAGCTGGACCAAAACTTTAAAAGGTATTGTGGCAACATCAGCACCCATGAGGGCTGCTTCAAGCACATGGAGAGGATTTCTCACGCTGGCGACAAGTACCTCACAATCAAAGTCGTAGTTATCGAAAATTGTTATTATCTGCTCAACCAGATCCATACCAACATGGGAAATATCGTCAAGCCTCCCCACAAAGGGACTTACATAGGCAGCACCTGCCTTTGCCGCCATCAAGGCCTGGATTGGAGAAAATACTAACGTTTGGTTTACACGAATCCCTTCATTCGACAATATCTTTGTAGCCTTCAAACCTTCCGTTAACATCGGCACCTTTACAACAACGTTATCGGCCAGTTTCGCCAGTTTTCTTCCTTCAGCTACCATACCTTCAGCATCAAGGCTGATCACCTCCAAACTTACAGGCCCCTCAACAATTTCCAGAATTTCCTTTACAACGGTATCAAAATCTTTGTTTTCCTTCGCGACCAGGGTGGGGTTGGTGGTTACACCGTCAACCATGCCAAGGCGAATACCTTCTTTAATCTCTTCAATATTACCAGTGTCGATGAAGAATTTCATATAACCTCCTGCTCCTAATTTAATTAAGAATGAAAAATGAAGAGTGAAAAGTTATCAGTCTCAATAAAGCAATAATCTGAATGACATTATGTTTTCTAATTTTTCACTTTTCATTCTCAACTTTTAATTATTTTTTCTCTTTGTTTTGTATTTTTCAAAACACTCCTTGCTGCAAAAGTAAAGAGTTTCACCATTAACTGATACCTTATAAGCCTCACTTAAAGGAATATACGTGTTGCAGTAAGGATCCTTTACCATATCTTCGCCTTCTATGGAAGCCGGGCTTTTGGGAAAACTCTCTGATGTTCTACCTGACGGTAAAAGAAACGTCTTTGCCAGACGATATATCAGATACACAATAATGACAGCAACTACTAAACGAATCATTTTTAAATACAAATTTCCATTTGACATTTAGGCTTTGGCATTTGGATCTTAAAACAAAACTTCCACCCTGCTTTCATCCTGAAGCCTGCCAAGAAGACCTTTAATAGAAATCCCGAAGGCCGGATGTATAACGTATGGCGCAATCTCATACATGGGAATAAGAACAAAACGTCTCCTGTGAAGTTCAGGGTGAGGTATAAAAAGATTTTTTTCTTTTATAATTTCCTGACCATAAAAAAGAATATCCAAATCGATCGTTCTCGGACCCCATCTTTCTCCCCTTATTCTTCCCATGTCATCTTCTACCTGTTGAAGAATTTTTAAAAGGGTAGAAGCTTTGTATTTCGTCTTAATTTCAATAACGCCATTTACAAACCATTCCTGTTCCTTCAATCCAACAGGCTCTGTCCTGTAAAGGGATGACTTATTTGAAATCCTTATATGGCTAAACAGAGAGATGTGTTCAATAGATTCCAGGCAATTTGAAACAGGATCACCTACATTGGAACCTAATCCAATGAAACAGACAATGCTACGCTCATCTTCTCTCACCGCTTCTCATCGCCCCTTCAATCCTTGAACCTTGTTCCTTTGTCTTCTCAAGAATCTCTCAAACCGAGAACATCCTGCATATCATAAAAACCGTTGCCCTGATTTACGATCCATTTCGCAGCCCTGATGGCACCTTTTGCAAAGTTGTCACGACTATGAGCCCGGTGGATAAATTCTAATCTTTCACCGATGCCACCGAAAATGACCGTATGTTCACCGACAATATCACCAGCCCTGACTGTTTGAATACCGATTTCTTCCTTTGTCCTCTCACCGATCATCCCCTTTCGCCCGTAAATGCCATACTTATCGAGATCTCGTCCAAGTCGATCAGCTATAATCTGAGCCATTTTCACAGCAGTTCCGCTTGGCGCATCCTTTTTTAAATTATGATGCGCTTCAACGATTTCCACATCAAAGTCATCTCCCAGGATGCCGGCTACATAATCAAGAACTTTAAACATGACGTTAACGCCCACACTCATATTCGGCGCCATCACACATCTTGTTTTTTTTGCCAGATCTTTTACAAGTCCTATCTCATCCGCTGTTAAACCGGTTGTTCCTATGACAATAGCCTTATTTTTTTCCGCAGCGATCCTGAGGTGATTGGGAACAATATCATGATGTGTGAAATCGATGACGACATCCCCCTCATCTATGCATTTTGAAAGGTCGTCCTCTATAATAACACCTGTCTTGCCGAGTCCCAGATGTTCCCCCACATCCTCGCCTGTGAGAGGATGTCCCTTCCGCTCAACGGCACCGACTACCTCTATGCCATCAGTTCCGGAAATGAGGCTTATTATCCGCCCCCCCATTCTGCCGGCACCACCTGTAACAATCGCTTTGATCATCTTGTTCACCTCTTAAAAACGCAGATTTCCATTCAGTTTATTAGTTTTCCCCCTAATGCGGCAAAACCGCAAGGACTGAGCAATGAGCAATGAGGACTAAAGACCCAGGGATGGTTATCCCCTTAATCCTTGAACCTTTATCCTTGAGCCTTGATCCTTCTCCCTTTAGATCAACCCATAATTTACCAAAACATTCTTCAATTTTTCATAATTGGCATCAGACATTCTGCACAAGGGAAGTCTCAGTTCATATTCGATTTTTCCCATCATGAATAGTGAAGCTTTGCTGGGAATTGGATTCGTTTCGAAAAAGAGGGCATCCATTAAAGGGCGCATCTTGTAATGCAGTTCTCTTGCTTTTGTCTTATCGCCCGCCTCAAAGGCATCGATCATGCCTGCCATGTCAGCAGGTGCAACGTTGGATGTAACGGATATAACTCCTTTTCCGCCCACTTCAAGAATGGGTAACACGGTAAAATCATCGCCCGATAGAACAATAAAATCATCGCCGCATAAATCAATAACCTTGCTAATCTGCCGGAGGTCTCCCGTTGCTTCCTTTACACCGACGATATTGCTGATTGTCGATAACCTTGCCAGGGTCTCAGGCAAAACATTAGATCCCGTCCTGCTCGGGACATTGTAAGGAAAGATCGGAATCGGAACTTCCTCGGCAACGGTTTTATAATGCTGATACAGCCCTTCCTGTGTGGGCCTGTTATAATAAGGAGATACCATTAATACTGCGTCAGCACCCGCCTCACAAGCATGTTTTGTCAATCGTATGGCTTCTCGTGTACTGTTGGATCCCGTGCCGGCAATAACAGGCACTCTCTTTTTAACAGCATCGATGGCTATTTCAATAACTCGATCATGCTCCTCATGAGATAAGGTCGCCGACTCACCCGTTGTTCCGCAGGGAACTATCCCATCGGTCCCATTTTCAATCTGAAACTCGATAAGTTCCCTCAATGCCTCCTCATCTACCTCTCCATTTTTGAAAGGCGTGACAATCGCCACAATTGCACCCTTAAACATAACTTCCTCCTTTTATTTACTTTCAAGCACATTAAATCTATTCCTGCAAAAATTCCGGTATCTCCTCCCCTCTCGTTATATCTTCGTATGTCTCTCTTTTTCTGATGACGTAGTACCTGTCATCTTTAACAAGAACTTCAGCTACCCTCGGCCGTGAATTATAATTTGAAGACATGGTAAAACCATATGCACCTGCACTCATGACAGCAAGAAGATCTCTCCTCGCGAATCCTGGAACCACTCTATTCTTTGCAAGAAAATCACCGGACTCGCAAATGGGGCCAACAACATCGGCTGAAAAAATTTCCCTCTCTTTTTGAATGACGGGTTGAATATGATGATATGAACCATACAGACTGGGCCGTATCAAATCATTCATTCCCGCATCAACGATAACAAAATTCTTGTCATCAGTGCCTTTTGTATAGAGAACCTCAGAAACCAGTATTCCAGCATTTCCGATGATTACCCTTCCCGGTTCAAATATGAACGTACAATTTATATCTTTTGCCTTACCGATGATAGCCTCTGCATATTCTGACGGATGAGGAGGGATCTCTTCATCATAGGTGATACCGAGACCTCCGCCAAGATCAAGATATTGTATAGCAATATCATCCTCCCTGAGAAGATGTATCAATTTTTTTAATCTTTCCAAAGCATCCAGGAAGGGAGATAATTCTGTAATCTGAGAACCTATGTGACAGCCTACTCCTATTATATCTACATGTTCAAGCTTCTTTGCCCTATGGTATTCTTCGAGAGATTTCTCCATATCGATGCCGAATTTATTTTCCTTAAGTCCTGTCGAAATATGGGGATGTGTCATTGGATCGACATCCGGATTTATCCGCAGGGATATCCTGGCTTTTGTTCCCATCCTCCCTGCACAGGAATTAATAACTTCCAGTTCCTGGGAAGATTCGACATTAAACATCAATATTTCATTTTCAATGGCAAATTCTATCTCATCCTCTCTCTTGCCGACACCGGAATAAACTACTTTTTTCGGATCCACTCCCGCCAGAAGCGCCCGATAAAGTTCACCACCCGACACAATGTCCACTCCCCCGCCTTTTTTTACAAGTATTCTTAAGATGGCAATATTCGAATTAGCTTTGGATGAAAAACATATAATATGGGGAACATCGGCAAATGCTTCATCGAATACGTTGAAGTGGCGCTCGATAGTCCTATGACTGTACAAATAAAAGGGTGTCCCCACATCCCTCGCAATTTTAACTATGGGAACTTCCTCGCACCACAGCTCATTTTCTACATAATTAAAATAATTCATAATATTAAAACCTCAAACTCGAAACTTGAAACTTGAAACTTATTACCACTATGGAAATTTCATTTCCTCAATATTGGACTCATCACTGCATGCCCCCGACGAACTACAAGTCAGAATTTTATATGAGTAAAGATATCCGCCTCTTACTCCGGCATCAAGATAGGTTACTCGATTCTCCCCGGCCCACCTAAGTTTTGGATCCCGAGATGAAAGTTCCGCTATAAGAAAATATCTGCGAGGACAACCGAGACAATCATCCCCTTCTGTCTCCAGTTCACTTCTCAAAATTCTTAAACGCAAGCCGTCGGTATCTTTTTCCTTTACAGTCCAGTCAAGCTCGATATTTCCCCCTTTGATAATGGCATTCAGATCTGAAACAGCTGCAGGATAACTAATGTGGGGACAGTGAGGATCTGCCTTTTTCCCACAACTCAGGCAAAAGACCACCAGGGAAAATACCGTGGTCATTAATAAGGCAATATGTAAGATATTATTTTTAATGTACAATTACCCTTTCTCGACCAATCGTTTTTAATTACTTAGCCTTTTGCCTTGCGCCTTGTGCCTCTTTTTCAATCTCCCTGATTCTTTTCAAAACCATTTTCTTCGACGTTCCACCCGGAATATTCCTCGCAGAAATCGAATTTTCCACCATCAAACATCTGTAAACATCCTCGTTGAATCCTTCGTAAAAAAGCCTGAATTCTTCCATAGCCAGGGACTGCAAATCTTTTTCCTTTTCAATACAATACCCAACTATACGCCCCACTACCTCATGAGCGTCCCTGAAGGGAATCCCTTTCATCACAAGATATTCGGCTATATCGGTAGCTGTGGAAAATCCCTTTGCTGCCTCTTCTAACATCTTCTCCCTGTTAAATTTCAGGTTTTTTATCATCTCCGAGAGGATATGAACACATCCCTTCAATGTATCAACCGTATCGAAGAGAGGCTCTTTATCCTCCTGAAGGTCCCTGTCATAGGTCATTGGAAGGCCCTTCATAACGGTTAAAATGGCAACCAGATTTCCATAGACACGTCCTGTTTTTCCTCTGATTAATTCGGCTACATCGGGATTCTTCTTCTGAGGCATAATACTGCTACCTGTGGTAAAAGAATCGGATATTTCAACAAAACCTGCATCTTCGCTGGACCAGATTATAAGATCTTCACAGAATCGACTCATATGCAACATTAATAAAGAGGCATCAAAGATAAATTCAGAAACAAAATCCCGATCCGACACAGCATCCATGCTGTTCTTTGTAATCTCGGGAAAATAAAGCAACTTGGCCACATATTTTCTGTCAATCGGCAGACCCGTGCCTGCAAGGGCTGCAGACCCCAAAGGCATGACATTGATTCTTTTATAACAATCATTCAGTCGATCTTTATCCCTGTCAAACATTTCCCAATACGCAAGAAGATAATGGGACAGAAGTACGGGCTGCGCCTTCTGCAGGTGAGTATATCCCGGCATAATGACATCTATTTCCTTTTTTGCCAAATCGAGAAGAGAGCCTTTAAGGACATCTATGAGATTTATTATACTTTTCACCTCATCTCTTAAATAAAGCCTCATATCAAGACACACTTGATCATTTCTGCTTCTTCCCGCATGAAGCTTTCCCCCCACTTCTCCGATACGATCTATGAGGGTTTTTTCAATGGCCATATGAATATCCTCAGATTCGACAGAGTAAGAATAGCTTCCTGCCTCCATATCCTCCAGTATATCCTCAAGGCCCGATATAATGATTTTCTCTTCGCCTGCAGAAATGATTTCCTGTTTGGAAAGCATTTTACAATGGGCAATACTACCCTCAATATCGTATCGATAGAGCCGCTTATCAAAACCGATAGAAGCGGTAAATTCCTCAACTTTTCTGTCGGTGGACTCCTTAAAACGCCCACTCCATGGTTTCTTGTGTACTGTCATAGATTTTAATTCTCAATTCTTAATTTTTAATTATTTATTGAGCATTGCCCTGATTCTCATCCTGAGGGCACTGAGTTTTATAAATCCTGTGGCATCCTTTTGATTATACACATCATCACCTTCAAAAGTCGCAAAATCTTCACTGTACAGAGAATAAGGAGATTTCCTCCCCACTACAATACAATTCCCCTTGTATAATTTGAGACGAGTCGTTCCTGTAACATTTTTCTGCGTCTCATCAACCATCTTTTGCATAAGTTCCATCTCGGGAGAATACCAGAAACCATTATAAACGAGCTGGGCATATTTGGGAATAAGGGAATCTCTCATGAGCATCACTTCTCTGTCCATGGTTATCGATTCCAGGGCCCTGTGCGCTGCCCAGAGGACTGTTCCGCCGGGAGTTTCGTAAACTCCTCTCGATTTCATTCCTACAAACCTGTTCTCAATCATATCGACCCTGCCTACACCATTTGCCCCTGCGAGGTCGTTCATATGATCCAGCAGAGTAGCCGGGCTCATTTTCTCTCCGTCAATGGCCACAGGATTTCCCTCTACGAAATCTATTTCCACATAGGTTGCAACATCGGGGGCATTTTCAGGTGAGACAGTCATAACAAATATGTCCTCAGGTGCCTCAGTCCATGTGTCTTCCAGGATCCCACCTTCATGGGAAATATGGAGCAGATTTCTGTCCTCGCTATAGGGTTTTTTCTTTGTTATTTTTACGGGAATATCATATTCTTTCGCATATTCAATCATTGCTTCCCTGGAATTTAAGGTCCAGCGATCATCTTTCCACGGAGATATTATCCTCATATTGGGTTCAAGGGCCATGTAGGTCATCTCAAATCTCACTTGATCATTTCCTTTGCCCGTAGCCCCATGACAGACGGCATCAGCTCCTTCTTTTCGTGCTATTTCAATTTGCCTCTTCGCAATGAGCGGCCTTGCCAGAGATGTCCCCAAGAGATAGGTCCCCTCATAGATGGCATTAGCCCTCAAGGCAGGAAATACAAAATCCTTTACAAACTCTTCTCTTAAATCTTCAATATAGATCTTACTGGCTCCGGTATTGATAGCCTTTTCTTCCAGACCTTCAAGTTCTTCTTTCTGGCCCAAATCGGCAGAAAAGGGAATTACCTCGCAATTAAAAGTTTCAATCAACCATTTCACGATAACGGATGAGTCCAATCCCCCGGAATAAGCCAGAACAATTTTCTTCACATTACTCATCTTTATTTTTTCCTCCCATCAGAATATCCATAACTGCCTTTTGAACATGGAGACGATTTTCCGCCTGATCCAATACAACGGACCGAGGTCCGTCTACCACTTCATCGGTTATTTCCTCTCCTCTGTGAGCTGGCAGACAATGCATAACAATAACATCATCTTTGGCGTAATTGATTAATTCGCTGTTCACCTGATAATTTTTAAATATTACAGCCCTTTCCTCCTTTTCGTTCTCCTGTCCCATGCTTGCCCATACATCCGTATAGATAACATCAGCATCGGCAACCGCCTCAGCGGGAGAGCGCAAAACTGTTATTCCACCCACGGATTCCCTCATTCCTCTTTTGAGGATAAATTCATCAGGATCGTATCCAGCCGGACATGCTACGGTCAGTTGAAACGGGAGTTTAGTTGCAGCATTAATCCAGGAATTTGTAATATTGTTTCCGTCACCTACATAGGCTATTTTCAGGCCCTCATATCTCCCCTTTTTTTCTATGATAGTAAAAAGGTCGCTCAATATCTGACAGGGATGCAAGAGATCTGTCAACCCATTTATTACCGGAATGGTAGCCCATTTTGCAAACTCGTCAACCAACTCCTGAGCAAAGGTTCTGATCATAATGCCGTCCAGGTATCTGGACATAACCCTGGCCGTATCGGCGATGGTTTCCCCCCTGCCAAGTTGTATGTCTCTTGGGGTGAGAAAGGTCGCCATTCCTCCAAGCTGATAAATACCGACTTCAAACGACAGCCTCGTCCTGGTTGACGATTTCTCAAATATCATACCCAGCATCATTTCCTTTAACGGAGCATATGATATTCCTTCTTTGTTCATTTTTTTCAACTTCTTCGATCCGTTGAAGATCTCCTCAAAGTCGGTTTTGTCAAGATCATAAAGGGTTAACAGGTCTTTTTTCATCAGGAAACAATTACCTCATCCAGTATATCAATCACGTAGTCGACATCTTTTTTATCAATAATCAATGGGGGGACGAATCTCAAGATATTACCATTGGTACAGTTTATTAACACACCCTTCTCCATGGCCTCTTTTACGATATCCTCCCCGGGAATAGAAAGTTCGACACCAATAATCAAGCCCTTCCCCCGCACTTCATTAATTATGGAATGTTTTTTCTTGAGTTCTTCGAGTTTTTTAAGAAAATAAGATCCAACCTCGTTACAGTTTTCAAGAACCCCGTCTTGTAATAATGAATTCATTACGGCAACCCCCGCTGCCATTCCAAGAGGATTCCCGCCAAATGTAGAAGCGTGATTTCCTGGCACAAAGGACGATGCCACTTTATCTGTTGCCAGCATGGCACCAACAGGAAACCCGTTGCCCAGTGCTTTGGCAAGGGTCATCATATCAGGTTTTATACCACTTTCTTCATGGGCAAAAAGAGTTCCCGTACGCCCCATTCCTACCTGAATTTCATCAAGAATCAAAAGAATCTCCTTGTCATCACAGAGTTTTCTCAGGTGCCGCAGATAATCATCGGCAGGAACTCTTATTCCTCCTTCCCCCTGGATCGGCTCTACCATAACGGCACATGTTTTTTCCGTGGTAGCATTTTCGATGGCAGATATGTCGTTAAACGGAACATACTTGAAACCTTCGGGAAGAGGATCAAAACCGACATGAAACTTTTTCTGACCCGTCGCCGCAACGGTGGCCAATGTACGCCCATGAAAAGAATCTTCCATGGTTATAATCTCATATTTATTGCCATCCATATGTTCATGAGCATACTTACGGGCAAGTTTGATGGCGGCCTCATTGGCTTCGGCTCCACTATTGCAAAAAAAGACCTTGTCAGCAAAGGAATTTTCTGCCAGAAGCTTCGCAAGATAAATCTGTGGCTCGATGTAATACAGGTTGGAGACATGGGTAAGAATTCCAACCTGTTTTTTAATCGCTTCTATCACTTTCGGATTAGAATGCCCAAGACTGCATACGGCAATTCCTGCCACAAAGTCGAGATATTCCTTTCCGTCAGAATCCCAGACCCTGGCTCCCTCACCCCTTACCAGGACAACGGGAAATCGCCTGTAAGTCTCCATAATGTATTGATCAGAAAGTGAAATGAGTTCTTTCGTTATCATATTGTTCTTCCTTCTTAACTGGATACTGGATGCTCGATACTTGATACTGGATGAAAAATCAGATTTGTATTTCTATCCAGTATCCAGCATCCCGCATCAATCTGAACTTAAACCGCTCACCATCTCCGTCCCAATCCCGCTGTCAGTAAATATTTCCAGCAGGATGGCATGATTCAGACGCCCATCAATAATATGGGTCTTTTTTATACCGTTTCTCAGCGCTTTCAGGCAGCATTTTACCTTGGGATACATCCCACCTTCTATAGTACCTGTCTCGATTAGCCTGTTCGCCTCCTTTTCGTCTATAGTATTTATCATTTGGCCTCCCGCATCCAGAACACCTTCCACATCAGTCAGCAACACAAGTTTTTCCGCATGCAGGGCTACCGCCACCTCACCGGCAACAATATCGGCATTGATATTATAGGTTTCACCGTCATCTCCGACACCGATAGGCGCTATAACCGGAATAAATCCATTATTTGCCAGCAACATGATAAGGTCTGAATTAAGCTCCTTGACTTTGCCCACGAGACCCAGATCAATAATCTCCGGCGGCGTATCCTTGGCTTTGTCGTCACTTAAAAAATACTTTTCCGCCCGAATAAGATTACCGTCCTTACCGGTAAGACCCACTGCCTTACCACCGTGATGATTGATGAGACCCACTATTTCTTTATTTACATTACCGGCAAGAACCATTTCCACAATACTCATGGTTTCCTTATCAGTTACCCTCATTCCGTTAACAAATTTCGAGTCTTTACCCAGTTTTTTTAAGAGACTCCCGATCTGCGGACCTCCGCCATGGACGATGACAGGATTCATTCCAATATATTTCATGATGACGATATCCATGGCAAACATCTTTTTCAGGTTATCGTCTACCATTGCACTCCCACCATATTTTATAACGATGGTTTTGTTATAAAATTGTCGTATGTAAGGAAGAGCTTCCAAAAGAATATCCGCCCTCTCCATGGATTTTTTTAATTTATCCTCATACACTTTATAATTCTCCGTTCAGCTTGAATTTCGCATCAAAACCTTTAGCGTGTGTATCAGACACGGACAAATCCCGCAATTGACGGGATCCATGTCACCCATTAGCCCCTTTAGCCTTTAGCCTTTAGCCTTTAGCCTTTGTCCTTGATCCTTGATCCTTTGCCCTTATAAAATATACCTGCTCAAATCCTCATCTTCTACAATGTCTTCTAACTTCTCGCGCACGTAATCAGCATCAATGACCACTTCATTCTCACTTATATCAGGAGCATCAAATGAAATATCCTCGAGAACTGTTTCCATAACGGTGTAAAGACGTCTGGCCCCGATATTTTCTGTCCTTTCATTTACCAGGGCAGCAATCTCGGCGATCTCGGCTATTGCATCATCCATAAAAATAATATTAACGCTTTCAGTGGCCAGCATCTCTTTATACTGTTTCACCAGAGCGCTACGTGGTTCTGTAAGTATTCGTATGAAATCTTCTTTAGTAAGAGGATCCAATTCAACCCTGATGGGAAATCTGCCCTGCATTTCCGGAATGAGATCGGAAGGTTTCGCAACGCTAAAAGCACCGGCAGCGATAAACAGGACATGATCCGTTTTCACCATACCATATCTGGTATTGACCGTAGATCCCTCAACAATAGGAAGGAGGTCTCTCTGAACCCCTTCCCTTGACACATCCGGGCCATGAGCAGAATCGCTCCCGACAATCTTATCAATTTCATCAAGGAAGATGATCCCCGATTGTTCGACTCTTTCCACCGCCGCCCTGGTAACTTTATCCATATCTACCAGTCTCTGAGCCTCTTCCTCAGCAAGGATCTCAGTAGCTTCCGAAACTTTAACCTTTCTTTTCTTCTTTTTCCCCGGGAACATATTCCCGAACATTTCTTTAATATTCAAACCCATATCTTCTACACCGGAAGAAGAAAAAATCTCAATCATGGGACCACTCTGACTTTCGGCTACCTCCAAATCTATAATTCTCTCATCCAGTTTTCCATCTCGAAAGAGACGGCGCAGTTTTTCACGGGTTCCGTCCTGGGGAACGACTTCGCCATTGTGAGACAGCTGTATAACATCGCGGTCTGGCGGTTCGTCCGGTTTCCCTTCTGCCCGTCTCGCAGGGGGAAGAAGAACGTCTAAAATTCTTTCTTCAGCCATCTCCATTGCCTTGACCTTGACACCTTCCTTCTCTTCCGATTTCACCATGTTCACAGACAGTTCCACCAGGTCTCGAATCATCGATTCTACATCTCTTCCTACATAACCAACCTCTGTGAATTTAGAAGCTTCAATCTTCAAAAAAGGAGAGTTGTCAAGTTTCGCCAGCCTGCGGGCAATTTCTGTCTTCCCTACTCCGGTAGGGCCTATCATAATAATGTTTTTGGGAGCTATCTCTTCCCTCAGATCTTCGGAAACTTTCTGACGCCTCCACCTGTTTCTCAAAGCTATAGCAACAGCCTTTTTTGCATCATCCTGACCAATAATATACTTATCTAATTCCGATACGATTTCTCTCGGTGTTAAGTTTTTGGGTAACATAAAAACCTCTTTTTTCACACATTATATTTAAAAGTTAGATGATAAATTTCAAAACCCAAGTGCCCAAACATTCTATTATTTTTTAAAATTGGGATTTGATGGGTTCCCATTTGCCTGATTAAAATTTACCGGGGATTTCAGATTTAGAGGCCAGGAAATCCTGATTAATTAATTGTTAACGTTATTTCCTGATTCCTCTTTTATTCGTGATTTCTTCTTCAGCAGTTGTGTCAAGTTCTTCCACTGTTATCCTGTCATTCGTATAGATGCAGATATCTGCCGCTATTTTCATTGCCTCTTTTGCTATTTCCGTTGCATCCAGATCAGAATATTTTATGAGGGCCCTGGCTGCTGCCAAGGCGTATGGGCCTCCCGATCCAACGGCCATCACTTCATCATCCGATTCTACGACATCTCCATTACCTGATATAATAAGAGAGTTTTCCCTGTTTACAGCGATCATGAGGGCCTCCAGATGCCGCAAAACCCTATCCGTTCTCCAATCCTTGGCCAGTTCGACAGCGGCCCTTAAAAGATTACCGTTGTACTGCTCCAGTTTTTGATCAAATCTTTCAAAAAGGGTAAATGCATCGGCAGTTGCCCCGGCAAATCCGACAATTACCTTATTGTGATATAATCTGCGTACCTTCCTGGCACCATGTTTCAATATCGAAACATCAAGCGTTACCTGCCCGTCACCGGCCACTGTCACCTTCCCTTTATGCCTGACAGACAGTATTGTTGTTCCTTTTATGTTCATGAAAGTCTAACTACCTCCTTTAGCCTTCGGGTGAGCATTATCGTATACTTCCAAGAGCTTACTCACACTCATGGACGTATATTTCTGTGTTGTGGAAAGACTCTCATGACCAAGAAGTTCCTGGATAACCCGCATGTCGGCCCCTTCATCCATCAGATGCGTGGCAAAGGTATGGCGAAGGGCATGTGGACCAATTTTTCGGTTTATACCGCTTAAAAGAACATACTTGTCAAGTAGTCTCCCTATACTTCTCGTGGTTATTCTTGTGCCGAATCTATTAAGAAAAAGGGGGGCGTCAATATCAGTCGCCAGGTTCCTCTTTCGCAATTCGTCTCTTTTCTTAATATAGATTTTTAAAGCCTCAAGGGCCGGCCCACCGACCGGTACTATCCTTTCCTTTTTACCTTTACCTCTTATCTTAGCCAGACTGGAGGCCCAATCAATATCATCTACGTTCAAGCCTGCAAGCTCACCGACACGGATACCGGAAGAATAAAACAGTTCGATGATTGCCTTATCCCTCAATCCAAACACATCAGATTTAAATTCAGTACCTATAAGAGAAAATACCTCATCCACGGATAAAAATGTGGGCAGATATTTGTCAATTTTCGGCAACTGAACCATTTCCGCAGGGTTATTCTTTACTTTCCCCTCACGAAGGAGATACTTAAAAAAAGCCCTGAGGCTTGCAATTTTCCTTGAAATAGTAACTTTTTTAACCTTTTGTCGATAGAGATAAGCGAGGAATGCCCGAATTGTCATTTGATCAATGTGAACAAGTCTCTCATTTCCCTTTTTCTTTACCGATATATTGTTACTTAAAAGAAAATCCTGAAACTGCCGCAAATCATTCAGATAGTTCCTCTTTGTATGGGGAGACAGGTTCCTTTCAACATCAATGTGAGTACCGAAATCCCTGATAGCATTTTCCACTTAATTACCCTTTTCTACCATACAAATAGATTATACTCACAGGAGCAAAAAACCATATCAAACTAATCAGAGCATCTCCTTATTCCAGCATGGTAACAGCAACAGGAATTTGCAAAATTGTTGTCAAACACTCTCGTGGAACCATCCCTGAAAGCTATTCTCACATAAGACATTCCGCCCAGTATGTTAGAATTTCGCTCTTCTACGACCACTCCAAATCCCCACTCCGGATATCGAAGGTGGATTACCTGATCACCCGTCTTTAGATAAAGCCGTCGAGTCTCTTCCTTCATAATAAAACCTGCCGGGCACCGGGGGTCAAGGCCCTAATCCTAAAAAACTTAAAGGTCAAAGGCTCAAGGCTAAAGGATTCAAAACTCAAATTCCCGGATCAGGGGGATTACAGGATCAGAGGATTATCCTCCTAATTCCTAATCCTTAATCCTGACTTCTTCGCTCACATCTTATATTTACCAAAATCTTCAGGAGAAAGACTTTCCAGGAATTCCTCCAATTTATCCTTTGAATACTTACTAAGATCCGCCGTCTTCTTTCCAAAATCCATTTGCATTGATTTTTCAACAACCTTTTCATCCACGAAGATATGAGCATTTGCCCTCAATGCAAGAGCGATTGCATCACTGGGGCGGGAATCTACTGTAATATTCTCTGCATTTTTCACCAGATGTATAACCGCAAAAAAGGTATTGTTTCTAAGATCATTAATTACTATTTTCGTAATCTCAACATCAAGAATTTTCAGCATTTCGTTTACAAGATCATGGGTCATCGGTCTTGAAAAACTGATTTTTTCCAGTTCAGTCGCTATGGCACTTGCCTCAAATAGACCGATCCATATGGGAATAGCCTTCTTTTCCTCCAAGTCTTTCAAAATCACGATAGGAGTATTTGTTATTGGATCTATGGCCAGGCCAAACACCTTCATTTCTATTAACATTGTCAATCCCTTCCTTTTGAAATCAGCTCACCCCACAGGGAATGCATATAAGCCTGCGTTATTTTTACTGGCACAGTTTTTCCAACCAGATCTATATCACCCTTGAAATTGACGATCTTATTAGTTCTTGTTCTTCCCGTCACATCAGTCCTGTCATTCTTACTAAATCCCTCTACAAGAACATCTTCTACTTTTCCCTTCAAGGCTTTATTGCTTTCCAACGTATGTTTTCCCTGTATAGACTGTAATATAGAAAGTCTTTGCTTTTTTACATCCTCTTCTACTTTATTGTTCAACCTCTCTGCGGAAGTACCGCTCCTGAAAGAATATTTAAATGAAAAAGTATTATCAAACCTTACTTTCTCCACAAGGTCAATAGTTTTTTGAAAATCACTGTCTTTTTCTCCGGGAAATCCCACAATGATATCGGAAGTAATGCTTATATCAGGGCATGCTTCTCTCAGCTTTCCTACCCTTCTAATATAATCTTCGAACGTATAATTCCTGTTCATCCTTTTCAAAATGTAATCCGAACCAGACTGAACGGGAAGATGAATATGTTCGCACAGCTGATTCACAGTGGCATAACTCTCAATAAGATCATCGGACAGATCTTTCGGGTGAGAAGTTGTAAACCTAATCCTCTCTATTCCTTCTATATCACCTATCCTTTTTAATAACGTGGGAAACTCTGATCCATTTTGTAAAGTCTTCCCATATGAATTCACATTTTGACCGAGAAGCGTAATTTCCTTTACACCATGACCCGCCAAAAATTTGATTTCGCTAATAATATCCTTGATCTCCCTGCTCCCCTCTCGACCCCTTACATAGGGGACAACACAGTAAGAACAGAAGTTATTACAACCCTGCATAATGGTTATATAAGAGCTGACACAGCCATTATCAGGCAGTGTCCTGACACCCAGAGACTTTACGGATTCATGGAATGATGTTTCCACAACCCGACTTCTATTATGTTCGATATATTGTATCATCTCGGGAAGACGATGAATATTATGGGTACCAAAGATCATATCAACATAAGGTGTTTTTTTAAAAAGCGCAGCTCCCAACTGCTGAGCAAGGCACCCTCCCACACCAATGATTAAATCAGGGTTTAACTGTTTTAAACGTCTAAACCTTCCCAGCAGGCTATACGCTTTTTGTTCTGCCTTTTCCCTGATACTGCAGGTATTAACAATGATAAGATCGGCCTTTTTTTCATCGGCTGTCTTTTGATAACCTCTATCCTTGAGCAGTTCTGCCATTTGCTCTGAATCTTGGACATTCATCTGACATCCAAAGGTTCGAATGTGAAGATATTTTTGATCCGGCATTTACGTGTTATCCTTACCAAAACATTACTACATATCAGTATAGTACATAATATATGGTACGTGCATTCACAGTCAACATAATTTTGACAACAGGGATAACTGAAGGAAAGCTTTGTATAATTATCGGCATGGTCATTGCGAGAGCGAAGAGACGAAGTTATTCCCGGACAGACTCCTATGCCTTGTAATGCAGATGGAACTGCGAATCAGGATCAACCCGGAACTTGAATCTTTTTTCTTTAAAAAGTTTCAGACAAATATCCACTACTTTCGAATCGTAAAGGATACCCCTGTTTTTTGATATTTCCTCTAATGCTGCATCTATGCCAAGAGCAGGCCTGTAAGGTCGATGGGATGCCATTGCATCAACAACATCAGAAACAGCCATGATTTTTGCTTCGATTAAAATTTCGTCATCTTTAAGACCGTCGGGGTATCCCGACCCATCAATTCTCTCGTGATGCTGACGCACAATTTGAGCTACGGGCCATGGAAATTCTATAGTTTTTAAGATATCATAACCAACCTCGGGGTGCACTCTCATCATTAATGTTTCGATATCAGTCAATATGCCCGGTTTACTTAAAATTTCTGACGGTTCATATATTTTCCCTATATCATGAAGGGTTCCTGCAACCTTGATTCCGCCTACCTGCTCCACTGGTAAACCCATCTCCCCTGCTATGGCACATGCAAGCTGAGTAACCCGTTCCGAATGACCCGCTGTATAAGGATCCCTCTTTTCCGTTATTGACGCCAGAGCATTAACAGTTTCTTCCAATCGCTTTTGAAGTCTTTCGACAGTCTCTCTAAGTTCTTCCTGCGCCCTCTTGCGAGCGGTAACATCTTTCACATAGCCCATATCAGCCGGTATACCGGCAATCTTAATAATTCCAAAGGCTACTTCTACATCTTTAAACATTCCATCTTTACACACAATCTTCGTTTCATAGAGAGGAAGAACCTTTCCGCCCGCCATTCTCTTTTTATATCTCTGATCAACCATTTTTCTACATTCGGGGGCGAAGACATCCAGGAAGTGCATGCTGGATATTTCATCTACTGAGTATCCGGTCATTTCCGCCATAGCTTTGTTGGCAAACATATACTTTTCATCCTTAACAATCACCACACCATACATGGCCTGTTCAACGACGGCAGAATACTTCTCCTCGCTTTCCCGAATAGCATCCTCTGCCTGCTTCCGTTCGGTAATGTCTTCATAAGCAACAACAATACCCCGTTCCCTTAAGGCAGTACCTATGACCGCAGTGCTTACCATGCACATAATATCTGTGCCATCCTTCTTCAGGCAGGGAAACTCTTCACTGTGAGTCCTCTGTTTTTCCAGAACAGGATAAAAACGCCTCCCTATTTCCTCATATTCATCGTCAGACCGATACAGCACCCTCGTAGGTTTTCCGATTAATTCCTCGGGTTTCCAACCGAAGACTGCCTCTACCGCATCATTCGCAAAAAATATTCTCCGGTTTTCAAGACCGATAACGGCATGAGGAATGGCAGATAATATAGAAGATTCAAGAGCCTCTGCCTCTTCGAGCTTTATTCTTGATTCACGTTCACTGGATATGTCCATGGAGATTCCCAGAACGGCTCGCTTACCAAAATAATCGATGGATGTAACATTTTCAAGGATCCAGATAATTTGACCATCCCTGGTGATCGTTCGATGCTCATAAGGAAACTTACGCTCACCTTTCAACATTTCGACGGCATTTTCTCTGACCGCCTCGCATTCTTCGGGATGAACGAGATTCATAGTATTCATACCTATCAGTTCCTCTGTCCGATATCCCGAATGCTCCGTCATGTATGGATTTACAAATACGAACTTTCCGTCCTGAGCAATATAAACACCTACACGCGACGTATTTGCCAGAGTCTTGTAAAGCTCTTCCGCCTGCCTGCGCTCAGTGATGTCCTGCAGGGTTTCTATTGCTCCAATGATTTTCCCCCCCATACCTTTCAGTGGAGCTGCGGTGAAGAAAAGCCATTTGCCTCCTACACCCAAAGCACGAAAGAAATCCTCAGCCTCATACGCTCCTTCAATAACAGCCGACTTTTTATATTTACCGCTGTAGTACCTCGCTATGCCTTTGTCATCTATCTTATCCACGATAAGATCGGCCATTACCGGCCTCTCTGAGGAGTAAAAAGCTGACCACTGTTTCCGTGTTCCAATCACCTTGTGTGTTGGAACACCGGTGAGATTTTCACACGCTTTGTTCCAGTGCGTGATAACGTGATTGCTGTCAATGACAAAGGCCGGCACGGGACTTCCCTCAACAATCTGTGAAAGTCTTATGCCGCTTTCTTCCAGCTTTTTTCTTGTCTCGCTGAGTTCGTAAACACTCTTGGCATCCTCGGAGCTCCCAATCAGTTCACGGCACTTTTCAGCGTATTCACGCAAATGTACTAATTCATCTATTAATTGTTTCTTTGTCTTGTTTTGATCTTGCATGTCTATCTCCAGGCTCAAAATGAGACCTTTGAAAAACGCTCCCTTTCGCCCAATTTCAGCGTCAGGCTCAAATTTTAATCCTCAAAATACTCAATGTATTCCTGCAGTTAAAATTTTCACCTTCCTTGAACTTGGACGAAATTGAACATTTTTCAAAGATCTCAAAATATCTTTTTAATTACCCTGATAAAATACCGCCTACGCTCAACTATCCTTCCCTGTCGTCCCCAGGAAGCTCCTTATATGTTGAGTTCTTCAACAAGCTGTTTTTTGTCTTATGTTGATCCGTCATGGAAATGTTCTTCTAAATAAATGATATATAAATTAAAGTAGCTTAATATATATTATTGAATCGGTCGAGTAAAAAATATGATCTAACAGTTTTTAACATTGTGCCGGCACCAAATATCATTTCGGGGAAACCGGGACGGGTTCACATTTCTAATACCCTCTCTCCCATCACAGCGATGGCAGGTATTCTATTCCCCCCCCCCCCCCCGGGGGGGGTGGGGGCAGTTTTCACGAAAAAACTGGGTCATTTCATAATGAAATTTTTCATGTTACTAAATATCCGGTTGTATCTTTCTCCCTTGTATGATAGCCGTGAAACGTTTCATGGCTGGTGTAACAAGATAAATTATACACAATTTTCTTTAATTGCTTAATCTTGATGAAAATTTATTTACTTATATGTGTTATCGCCTTTTGGGCCGGCTTTACCCAGGGTCTTTCAGGTTTCGGATCTGTTTTGCTCTCGCTGCCACTTTTGGCGCTTTTCATTGATATCAAAAACGTTATCCCACTCGTTGCCTTGTTTGCTATTGTATTGACAACCATCCTTCTCGTCCAATTGTGGAAGTACGTAGAATGGAAAAAGGTTTATCCGCTGTTGATAGGTTCCATTGGTGGCATACCCGTTGGTGTATTTTTTCTAAAGAAAATGGATAAGGGCATTATCCAGTTAATTCTTGGTATTACTCTGGTTATTTTCTCCTTTTACAGTCTTTTTTTTAAATCACCGAACCGGTTTATCAGTGAAAAGTGGGGAACACTTTTCGGTTTTTTGGCAGGTTGCCTAGGGGGAGCAATCACTGCTTCAGGTCCACCTGTTATTGTATACACATCACTCCAGGCATGGAGTAAGGACACAATAAAGGCCACCTTACAGGGTTTTTTCTTTTTCACAGGTCTGGCTGTCGTGCTGGCTCACGCCGTTGGTGGAATCACAACACCCTTAGTAGTCCGGTATTTTGTTTTGTCACTACCCTTTTTAGTTTTAGGAACATATACCGGTTCGTTCTTCTATGGAATGATTGCAGAAGAAAGTTATAAAAGAATTCTTTTGATTCTCCTTTTTGCTTTAGGAATTTTTATGATCTACAGATCAGCAACTATGTAACATTTTCCATACTAAACTTTCAGGAAAGATTGCAAATATGAGTTCCGATAAGCCTCATTACAAAGGACACAGGGAGCGCTTGAAAAAGAGATTTTCCAGTGCAGGACTTGGTTCATTTCACGATTACGAAATATTGGAACTTCTATTAACTTATGCCATCCACAGAAAAGATGTCAAGCCACTGGCAAAAACCCTCCTGCAAAAATTCGGAGGCCTGAAAGGCCTCATGGATGCTGATTTATCAGATATTGAAGAGGTGGCGGGCATTAGTCCCCATTCCTCTGTTCTGATAAAACTTGTTAAGGAAATGGGAACGATATATCTAAAGGAAAAGGCAAGAGAAAAACCACACATATCATCCACGGAAGAACTCTTGAACTACTGCAAGTCTGCCATGGGGGGACTAAAGGACGAAAGGTTCAGCGTTATTTATTTAAATACCCGGAATAGAATCATAAAAGAAGAAATTATACAGGAAGGAACGGTCAATCAGGCGGTGATTTATCCGAGAAAGGTTCTTGAAAATGCTTTAAAACGAAAAGCATCGGCAATTATACTGGTTCATAATCATCCTTCCGGTCATGTGAAACCATCAGATGCAGACATTAGATTGACCAGAACCATTCAGGATACTGCAAAAGCTCTGGAAATAGCTGTTCATGATCATATTATTATTGGAGGAAACAACTATTTCAGTTTCCGAAAGGAAGGGTTGATTCCTTAAAAAGGTACGGGCATAAAAGTAATGATTAATACAAAAAAGGTTATCCATCCCACCACTTTTCTCTTCTTATCAAGAGGTATCCAATCGTAAACAACCGGTGGATGATTGGTACCGAGAAATAAGAGAAGGGCAAACCAGACAAGCCAGCCTGTCCATCCCACGAGACCAAGAAGTAACAGAACCGCCATGAATACTTTTGCCACAATTCCCTGTTTAGAACCAAAAATTGCATAGGCAATATGCCCACCATCGAGCTGTCCTACCGGTATAAGATTCAACGAGGTAACCAGTAGTCCGATCCATCCGGAAAAGGCTACAGGGTGGAGAAGAAGGCTTGAATTTTCCGGCATAAAACCATGAACGATCCAGTTCAGAACAGAAAAAAGGATACAACTGCCGAGACGTATTCCCTGAACACCTGTAGAAGGCACCACGTCGGAAAGAGCAAGACCGATAACAAGAACAGGAACGGCAACAATCATCCCTGCAAGTGGTCCTGCAGCCCCCACATCGAGGAGAGTCCTTCGATCATACATGGGAGACCTCATTTTTATAACCGCCCCAAAGGTTCCTATAAAGGACGGTGCGGGGATAAAATAGGGAAGAGTTACGTCAACATGATGTTTCCTGGACATTAAATAGTGCCCAAATTCATGAGTCCCCAATATCAAAAGTAATGTAAAGGAAAAGGGAATGCCTTTCCATATGGATAAAGGATCTTCAAGGAGATTTACCCCCTGTTGTATAGCGCCCGCTATCAGGGTGGTTAAAAGGGTTGCGATAAAAAGAAGGAGATTTACGTAAGGAATGTCAAGTTTTTTCTTTTCTATGAAATAAGCTGAGGAAGGCTGATCATCCATAACAATTAAGGCAAAAAAGAGGGGGATAAATATCCCCCCTTTGCATGCTATGTACTTATTACCATCAAGTTCTGCAGTAATATTGTTTTTGACTTCGGGCTTAACCTGCATTGCCTGCGAGAATGTTTTTTTATTACCTTAAAACTCTCGCGACATTAAGCTAAGCACCTCAATTCTCAAGTACAGTCAGGTTCGCCATCGCACTTATGAATCGAAGGATTCAGGAATTAACTCTCTCTTTAAGCTCTTTTCCGACTTTAAAGAAAGGCAGTTTTTTAGGAGATACCTGTATCGTGCCACCAGTCTTCGGATTTCTCCCCTTATAAGAATCATAACTCCTTACCACAAAACTTCCAAACCCTCTGATTTCTATACGACCGCCCTTTTTTAGTTCATCGTTAAATCCCTTAAATATCAGGTTGACAACATCCGTAGCTTGTCTTTCTGTAAGGTTTTCTTTCTTGCCCAAGACATCAATCAATTCAGATTTGTTCATATAACCCTCCATTAAGAATACTGATAAATATATCGAAGGCTTCGGTATATATAATTTGACCACATCGCCTAACTTGCAAAATAGTATATATCTAAAAGAGGTTGGAAGTATTATTTATTTTATTATTAATGTCAAGATAATTTTCAGGATTATGATTTTAGTAATCTTTCTACCTCTTTTTTTTGCAGATATCTAAAATCTCCCTGGCGAAGATCACCGAGATGGATACCCCCAATCGCAACCCGTATCAATCTTGTCACAGGATGGCCAAGGGAATCAAAATATCTTCTGATGATTCGGTTTCTCCCTTCATGAATGATCAACTCAAGCCAGGAACTTTTGGGGTTTATCTTTCCAACAGCAACATGGGCAGGCTTAAACTCCCCATCATCGAGTTTTGCCCCGTTTTTGATCATGCTTATCTCTTCTTTCGAGATACGCCCCTTTATCTTAACAAGATACGTCTTTGTAATCTCGAATTTAGGATGTTGCACCCTGTAAGCAAAATCTCCGTCATTGGTCATTATGAGAAGACCTTCAGAATCGTAATCAAGTCTTCCCACAGGGAAAACCCTTTCAGGTACCCCTTCGAGAAGGTCCGTAACAATCGGTCTTTCCCTTGTCTCTTTCAGGGTTGTAAGGTACCCTTTTGGTTTGTTTAACATAAGATAGACCCTGGACACCTCTGCCGATATCAATTTTCCGTCTACCCTTATCTCATCTTTTCGAATGTCTACCTTTGTTCCGAGTTCCGTTACAATTTTACCGTTCACGCTGATCCGGCCTTCACTGATCATCTTTTCTGCCATCCGTCGGGAGGCAATACCGGCATGGGCAATTATCTTTTGCAGACGGTCAGGCATGATTCGATCAATCCCCCAGTTCTTTTAATTCACGTAGTGTCGGCAATTCCGATAAATCCCTCAGATTAAATACCTCGAGGAATTTTTTTGTCGTACCATATATTATAGGTCTCCCCGGAATATCCTTGCGACCCACTATTCTGACTAAATTCTTTTCTAAAAGACCTTTCAATGAGCCACTTACGTCTACACCTCGCACTTTTTCTATCTCTGACTTCATTACGGGCTGCTTGTAAGCGACTACTGCGAGGCTCTCCATGGCGGCTCGACTGAGGGTTATTGGCTTTATCCCTTTTATCTTTTTTATCCACGGCCCCATATAATCTCTTGTTCTGAATTGATAACCTCCGGCAACTTCAATCAAGCATAAACCACTATGTCGCTCATCATATTCATTCTTAAGATCATGAAGGAGCCTTATGATTTCTTTTTCTCCCACGTCTTCCAGAATTTCAACCAGTTTTTTCACAGAAACTGGGTTTTCTGAAACAAAAACAATAGCTTCTATTATAGCTTTCAGATTATCCATTTATTTGTCCACAGCAAGAAATATTCTTATCGCCCCAAAAGACTCTGCCTGATAGGCCTTGATTAATCTCAACTTCATGAGTTCCAAAATAGCAAGAAACGTATATATTATTCTCACTCGATCATTAAGCTCCCCCAACAAATCAGCAAAAGTAAGAACTTTTTCTTCAGCAAGTCTTTCCATAATCTCGTTTATCCTGTCAGAAAGAGACATTCTTTCGACATCAATCTCCATGAGATCTCCTGACTTCATCCCGGAAATAACAATTTTGAATGCCTCTACAAGTTCAAAGATACTCATTTCTTCAAGGGAACGTTCGCTGTCAGTCTCATCCTCAAGAGGATATTCCCTTTTAAATACATCCCGGCCAAGCAAACTCATTGTATCGAGATTCAGGGCCGCTTCCTTATATACCTGATACTCCAGAAGCTGTCTTGTAAGCTCTTCACGGGGGTCTTCCTCGTCCTCTGTATCATCATGAACGGGAAGGAGAAGTTTTGATTTGATATGAATCAGTGTAGATGCCATTACCAGATATTCACCGGCGACATCCAGGTTGAGGGATTTCATAACATCAATGTATTCTAAATACTGTTCAGTGATAACGGCAATAGGAATGTTATATATGTCTATTTCGTTCTTCTTGATCAGATAAAGCAACAGATCCAAAGGACCTTGAAATATGTCTAATTTGATTTCATAACCCATAATCAGATCTTCACTGCATCCCTGACCTCTTCCATCGTCATCCCGGCTATCTTCGCGGCTCTTGAATTTCCATCAGATATTATTTCGTCTAACTCATGGAGATGACTTCGGTAATAGTCCTGGCGTTCATGGATCGGTTTCATCCCCTCTAAAATCCGGGCGGCGAGACGCTTTTTACAGCCGACGCACCCAATTTCTGCTTTTCTGCATTCCTGATCTATTTCATCCACCTCAGGGCCTGGTGAATAAATCTGATGAAAGGTAAATACGTTACATATTTCAGGTCTTCCCGGATCGGATTTTCTCATCCTATGGGGATCAGTAAACATTGCGGCTATTTTTTGCTTCAGCTCACTTCCCCTATCACTTAGATAGATAGAGTTCTCATATGACTTGCTCATTTTTCTTCCGTCAATACCAAGAAGCTTGGGCACATCCGTCAGGAGGGGCTCAGGAATGGGAAAAACTTCCCGGTATAAGAAATTAAACCTCCTTGCAATCTCACGGGTTAACTCGACATGGGGAAGCTGGTCCACTCCCACAGGAACACCGTAGGCCTTATACATAATAATATCCGCAGCCTGGAGCACAGGATAACCAAGGAAACCATATGTGGAAAGATCTTTTTCGGCCAACTCTGTTTTCATCTCTTTGTATGTTGGATTCCTTTCCAACCACGAAAGTGGGGTTATCATGGACAGTATAGTAAATAGTTCGGCATGTTCCTTTATACTGGATTGGACAAACAGGGTGCTCCTGGCTGGATCCAGACCAGCACTGAGCCAGTCGATAACCATGTCTCTACCATCCTCTTTAAGAAAATCGGTTTTACTGTATTCACTTGTCAATGCATGCCAGTCGGCAACGAAATAGAAACAATCGTAAGCACCGTCATTCTGGAGTGCCACCCAGTTTAGTAACGCTCCATGAAGGTTTCCCAAATGGAGTTTACCTGTAGGGCGCATACCACTTAATATTCTCTTTTTATTCACAACATCTCCCCATAAAAGTAATGTTTCTGATAGCGCCGATGTATAACAAAAAAGTCTGCATTATGTCAAATCTAAGAGAAAGGAATATTCACGTAAGGACATTGGAACTGTCTTGAGAAGAACAGATGAAGCGTGTTTTAATGATAAAAAAACCTCCGATTTTTCGATAAAATCGGAGGTTTTTTTAAACTCGCCATTTTATTTTATTTTATCAGCAAGTCCCTTTCCTGGCTTAAATTTAACTACTTTTTTAGCCTTGATTTTAATTTTATCTCCTGTTTGGGGATTTCTCCCGGTTCTTGCTTTTCGTTTAATAACAGAAAACGTCCCGAAACCTACTAAACCTAATTTGCCATTTTTCTTGAGCTCAGTCGTTACTGTTTTGATATAAGATTCTAATGCCTTTGCAGCTGCTGCTTTTGAAATATCCGCATCGCCTGCTATAACTCCTACCAATTCCGCCTTCGTCATAACTAAATACCCCCCTTTCCTTTCTTTTTTCTATAGTTTGCCAAAAAGCAATTTTAGTACCTCAAAATGCCATTCCCTCGAGCCCCCATCAAGGAAAGTCAGAAATCATATAATCACTAAAATCGAGCCAGGCATTTCCAGTTACTATACCAACAAAAGACAATTAACTAAGATATGAAAGTCCTGTCTACATTGCCTCTCACACATTCAGACATTCCGTAACATAAAGAAAAACAACAATCAAGTAAAATTCTATTATTATTTGTATACAGAACAATTATATCCCGCATCTTAAGATTTCAGGATATTTGACAAAATTTATTCTTTGTGTTAGGTGCCGCAAAATAATAACAATATTTAGCAGCAAATTAAACTTAGAATCTCTTACCCATGACGAAAACAACCCCTGTTACAAGAAAGATATTGGGCTGGATTAACTGTCAAGGCCAGCTTTCCATACTGTGGGCATGCTTCCCTTTATCCAAGGAATAACATCAGAACTACTTCTTTTTCACCAAAAAATACAATTCCCCATCCTCTTTAAGATGTCCTGCCATAATTCCGGCATTTATGCCTGTGCCACAGAATAGATCAACTCTCCCGGGACCGATTATTGCGCCTCCCGTGTCCTGGTTCAAGACAAAGCGCGAAAAAGGTGTCCACCATATTATCTTTCCATCTTTATCGATAACCGGTTTTTTTGTTTTAATAAAGGCTATGGCACCTTTGGGAAATTGAGTCGGGTCTGTCGCGATAGTTCTTCCGGCAGTAACGGGAACATTCAAACTTCCTACCGGACCTTCTTCAACAATTCGAAAGAAGACATAACTTTTATTATGACCTAATACATCAGACATTTCTTCAGGATGTTCCCTTAAATATTCCTTAATTCTCTTAAGTGACATCTCATCAGGGGGAATTTTTTCCTGATCTATTAACAACCCGCCCACACTCTGATAAGGATGACCGTTACATTGAGCATAGCTTACGTTAATATAGGTTCCATCGGAAAGGCTTACGACCCCGGAACCTTGAATATGCAGGAAGAAAAGATCAACAGGATCGGCAAACCAGGCAATTTCGAGATCTCTTCCTTTTAAACAGCCTTTTGAATCTATGTCTTCGCGGGTATAATAAGGAAGCACCCTGCCACTTTCAAACCTCGCGATAATTCGTTGTCCCTTATATTTGCTGTTAAATTCCTTGAGGTTTATTACGATGTGATCATCGGGAGTCCGGTAAATCGGATACCTGTACTCCGGAGTTTCTTTCAGTGATCCCCTGAGAACAGGCGCATAATATCCCGTGAAGAGAACACTCCCTTTTCCGTCATTGCCAATGGCCTTATATATATCGAATGTATCTCTTATTCTTTTTTCAACAGTCTCGTCCGAATCGGAAGTTCTCATGATCTCCCGAAATTCCAGAAGGGATTCCTTTAATTCTTTTATGGTGTAATCACTATCTCCGAAACGATATACACGCATCTCCGGCAATCTTTCATAGTATTCCAGACTCCTCGCAACGGCGAGTTCAAGTGTTTCTCTATCAAGATCATCCACAAGCGATGGATACTCCCGGGCAGTTATGGGAACAAGCGAAACACCGGGTTTTTCAACCTTTGCCACGCAACCTGTAAAAAAAAGAAAAGCAATTATGTAAAGTATAAATTTTTTGTATCTGAGTGTCATTTCTATCACTTTTTCTTCGCCTTTTTCAATTCATCATTAATGTACCATACCCTGATGCCGTACAATTCACAGAGTTTGCATACATATTTCAATTTCTTAAGATCCTCCCGGTCAGGATTAACAATAAAAATGGCGAGACCGGGTCGCTTTCCAGTCTCCCTGGCGTAATGCAAGGCCTGACCTATTCCCTCGTGAAATTTGGAAAGTCTGTCCACTTCAACTGCAAAATCACGTGTCAGGATATCAACCCTACCATATTTGACGGACACTTCCATCCTCCCCCGACCGTGGAAATACGCCTCGTTAAAAGCATACTGAAAATCTTTTTCGCTTTTAAGCCGTCCCGTTTGTGTTGTTGAACAACCGGAAATAACAATCAGAATCAGTATTAGAATCAAATTCTTGAAATTCTTCTTCATGGATAAATGAATTGTGTTGATAAGCAAGAAGGAATTCAGGTAAAAGGCCCAAAATACTTGAAAACTGAAACTTGAAACTTCAAACATGCGTTTTCAAAGCTCCAAAATCATTGCTACTTCATCACAGTAATCGGGATATTTCGGACATTTAAAACAGTCAGACCATATCTTTTCGGGAAGGGTTGCTTTATCAACCTCCTTAAGACCTATGCTTTCGAAAAACTCCGTTTGATATGTAAGGGTAAATATTCTGAGCAGATCCAGGGTTATCGCTTCAGAAATACATGCCTCGACAAGTCTCCTGCCAATCCCTTTTCGCCTGTGTTGATCCTCGACATACAAAGATCTTACCTCTGCAAGGTTTTCCCAAAATATATGCATGGCACAAAGCCCAACAATAGGACCATCATCTTCATCAAGGTAAACAAAAAAGTCCCTCAGATTGCCATAAAGATCCATCAAAGAGCGAGGAAGCATCTCACCCTTTCCCGCGGACATATTGATCATCCTGTGAACAACTTTCACATCACTTATTTTTGCTTTTCTTAACATTTCCAACACCTAACCCAGATAAACTGGAAATTCGAAATTCGAAGCACTAAATGCGAAACAAATCCGAATTTCTAATACTCAAATGTTCAAAACATCAACGCCACAGAAGTGGCGTTAACTCTATTGTCAAAAGTTTAACTCTTTCCCGTTTAGATATTTGTATTTTTGTCATTCGATATTGTTTCGAGTTTCGAAATTCGATATTCGGATTTCGAATTACAAGTTCAATGTTTTTGCTTTTTGGTCTTACCTCGAAACTCGAAACCATATTATTCGTCAAGCGATGCCTTTAGCATCTCATGGGCATGATCTCGAGTCTTATCCGTAATTTTCAGACCGCCTATCATCCTGGTAATCTCATCAAGGCGCTCATCTTCCGTAAGAACACGCATCTCCGCGATTGTTCGATCCCCGGAAATATGCTTTGAAACAAGAAAATGATTGTCCCCGAAGCAGACAATCTGGGGAAGATGGGTGATACAGATAACCTGATGATGTTTTGACACTTCCTGAAGCTTTTTCCCGACAATCTCGGCAGTTGCTCCACCAATACCCGTATCTACCTCATCGAATATAATTGTACTGACAGATCCCGTACGGGCAAGCACCTTCTTCATGGCAAGAACAATACGGGAAAGCTCTCCCCCGGAAACTATACGATTTAAAGGTTTTAATTCCTCCCCAATATTTGTTGAAAGATAAAATTCCACGGAGTCTATACCTTTTGAATGCATAAGGGAATCTCCCTGGTTATCTACAGACGGTTTATAAAATCTGACATCAAATGTCGTATTCGCCATTTTCAATGTATGGATTTCGCTTTCTATGGACGTCTTCAGTCTCCCGGAGACTTCAATCCGTTTTTCAGACAAATTGCGTGCCTTTCCCAGCAATAATTTCTTTTTCTGAAAAATTTCCTCTGAGATTTTTTCAATCTCCTCTTCAACAGAAAATATACCTTCAAGTTCTTCCTTTATTTCCTCTTTCTTTCTAAATACGTTGTCCAGAGTTCCACCGTACTTACGCTTTAATCTTCCCAGATATTCCAGTCGCTCATCGATTTCTTCAAGCCTTGCAGGATCAAAAGTTATCCCCTTCATATAATCTCTCAATACAATCGCAACCTCTTCAAGACCGAAATAAAATGTATCTAAATCCCCCTTTGATATATTCAACGTTGAATCAATCTGTTTTATTTCATTTATGTCATCTCTAACTTTACCTAATTTCTCGAGAATGGAGTCTTCTCCGGCATACAGAATATTATGAGACCCTTGTGCGGATTCACCCAATTTTTTAGCATTGCTTAAAATCTTCTTTTCTTTCTGTAAAGAAACATCCTCACCGATTTTTATTCCCCCATCTTCAATTTCCTTTAATTGAAACTTTAAAAACTCTTCCCGTTCCCACCTTTTTTTATTCACAGATTCCAGTTCTTCAAGTTTCCCCCTTAGACTTTGATATTCCCTGTACAGTTCAGAAAATTCAGCTCTCATGGGTACCAGATCTCCAAATTCATCCAGAATATCAATATGATTATCCCCATTAAGGATAATTTGATGTTCATGTTGACTGCAAACATTGACAAGAGATTCGCTCAAAGATGACAGCATACCGAGAGTTGCCAGGTTTCCGTTGATATAAACCTTGTTCTTGCCTGACCGGGAGACAATTCGTTTAACGACAAGTTCATCATCGTCACTATAACCCATGCCGCGTAATTTTTTCTTAATTTGATCCTTCCCCTCTATGTTAAAAAGAGCCTCTATCACCGCTGAGTCTTCCGAAGATCTGATAAAATCAGTAGATGCCCTGTCCCCCAGCAGAAGGCCCACTGCTCCGATGATAATTGATTTGCCCGCTCCCGTTTCTCCGGAAATAACATTAAGCCCTTCGACGAAAGAAACACTGATGTTATCAATGATGGCGAGATTCTGTATTTTTAATTCCTTCAACATAGGATTTTACGGCAGCCCACCCCATCCTAATTTGGTACGCAGGATTTCGAGATAATCATGGTGGGGGGAATCTATAAGGTTAATGTAATCGCTTGATTTATTTATTTTAATGGCATCGCCCGACTTCATGACAACGGATACCTGCCCGTCAAACGTCGCTGTAGCGTTTCCTTCTTTCGGCCCTAAAACAACCCTTACGACAGAATCAGGGGAAAGCACAATAGGCCTGTTTGTCAATGTGTGCGGGCATATAGGATTAACTATAATAGAGTTAAGATCCGGAAGGACAATTGGTCCTCCCGCGGAAAGGGAATAGGCAGTAGAACCCGTCGGTGTTGAAATAATCAGACCATCAGCTTTGTAAGTGGTCAAATACTTATCGTCAACAAATGTTTCCAGATTAATCATCCGGAAAAGATCTCCTCTGCTAATAACTATATCATTGAGTGCTGAATGTTCTATTTCCTGTTCATCCTCACTTTCCAGGATCGCATCAAGCATCATTCTTTTTGATGTCTTGTAATCTCCCTTGAGTATAAATTCCATGGTGCTGAACATTTCGTTCAGATTAACAACGGTCATAAAACCAAAGTCGCCCAGATTGACACCAACGATGGGCACATCCAATCCCCTTACTGAACGACTTGCCATAAGAAGTGTCCCGTCACCACCGAATACAACGATTATATCAACAAGTGAGACCAATTCTTTCCTGCTAATGCCCGGGATTATTCCAGCCTTATCCGCGATCTCTTCATCCAGAAAAACTTCCAATCCCTTTTTCAAAAGCCATTCACTCAACCGGCATGTGTAGTCAACGGCACTCTCCTTGCTGCTGTTTGCTATGATCCCTACTTTTTGAATACCCATTTGATCCCCTGTAAAGATTGCTGAAATTTCCCAAAATAATTACCATAAAAAGATTGTAGTGTCTATTTGTTATTAGGCCTGCAGGAGATCAGCATCTTGTATTTTATAATACAAGCACACTATTTACATCTGATTCATGATCGGCAAGCCCTCCTGAATCAGGGTTCTTCGTAGTGAAAAATAACTGATTGCTGAATGTTTATGTGCTTGACAAAAAGACTGAATATGCGTTAGGTTAGCAAATTCTCAAATCTGCCATACAATTTCAGGAATTTCATATATTTTAAACGAATATGTTAATACATGTAAAAGAAGATGAATGTAATAGATAAACATACGGCAGGTAACGTCCATATTCTGGTTGCCGATGATGAAAAGACTATAAGGGATATAATTCAGGAAGCGCTTAGCAATGAGGGGTATGTCTGTTCAATTGCTGAAGACGGGGAAAAAGCTTTAAAAGTCTTAGCTGAACATAATGCTGATGTGGTGATTACTGATATTATGATGCCAAACATCGACGGACTTGAACTTACCAGGATAGTAAAAGAAAAATATGATTCTGACGTCATTGTAATGACCGGGTTTGTGAAAGACTATTCCTATGAAGACATTATAGAAATCGGTGCAAGTGATTTCATACAAAAGCCCGTAAGAATGAATGAATTGATAACCAGACTAAAACGGGTTCTAAGAGAAAGGACTCTCCTTGCTGAACGGATTCGGGTAGAGGAAGCTCTCCGTGAAAGCGAAAAAAGATATCAGGAACTGAGTATCACGGATGGTCTCACAAAGCTTTACAACATGAGACATTTTTATAACCAATTGAAAGCAGAGATTGAGCGTACCAATCGTTATAACCATTCACTAACACTTTTAATGCTCGATATTGACGATTTTAAGCAATATAATGACAGTTTTGGTCATTTAGAAGGTGATAAGGTATTGATCAGGCTTTCAGAGTTCATCCGTAAATCCGTAAGACGTACAGATTCTGCCTACCGATATGGCGGGGAAGAATTTGCGATTATTTTACCGGAAACAAACGCAGAACAGGGATTCTTTGTTGCAGAAAGAATCAGAACATGTTTAAAAAATGAGGCGTTTTCCCCGATTACAGGAAACAAGATACACATAAGAGTAAGCATTGGAATAGCCCAGTTCATCCTTAATGAGCCATTAAAGGATTTTATTAGAAGGGCAGATAAAAGTATGTACAAAGCGAAAGAGCTGGGAAAAGACCGGATAATCTTTTCAGATTCACCTTCATAAAAGAGTTTCTTCTTGCAAACACGTATTACCGAGCTTTTTAAAATCAAATATCCTGTCTTACTTTCGGGAATGAGCTGGATCAGTGTTCCGGAAATGGTCGCCGCTGTTTCAAATGCGGGTGGACTGGGAATCCTTGCAACAGGGCCAATGGATCCTGAACAGACCAGAAAAGCCATCCGTGAGATTAGAGAATTGACCGATAAACCCTTCGGTGCCAACGCCACACTGCTCTTTCCGGGAGCGGCCGAAAATGCAAAAGTATTGCTCGAGGAAAAGGTTCCCGTTATCAACTTTTCTCTCGGAAAAGGTGATTGGATCGTAAAAAAAGCACATGATTACGGCGGGAAGGTAATAGCCACTGTTGTCAATGCCCGGCATGCAAAACGGGCGCAGGATTACGGAGCGGACGGAGTAATTGCTACCGGACACGAAGCTGCCGCTCACGGAGAAGCTGTCACGTCCCTTGTCCTGATACCCAGTCTTGTCGACACGATAGATATTCCTGTGATTGCAGCAGGGGGATTTGCAGATGGCAGAGGACTCGCTGCGGCCCTCGCTCTTGGAGCGGAAGGCATCGCCATGGGCACCCGTTTCATGACAACCAAAGAAAGTCCGCTACATGAAACCTATCAAACAATGTCCATAGAAAAAGATGTTACCGATACCCTTTATTCCGATCGTTTTGACGGCCTGTACTGTCGAGTCATAAAAACTCCCGCCGCACAAAAAGCGATAAAAAGGGGGCTCGATCTTCCGTCGGCATTTGTCAACTCACGCGACATCGCCCGACAGTTGAAGCTTCCCTATGTTAAACTCTTCCTTGGCGCTCTTGCCTCTGGATGGAAGAATGCCCGGATGCTGGCTTTTATGGCCAATGCCTTCAAGGCAATCCGAATTGCCACGGAAGACGGCGATACTGAGCGGGGGGTCCTTCCCGTGGGTCAGGTAACGGGCCTCATTCACGACATCCCGTCCGTTTCCGAACTCTTGGAGCGGATGGTCAGCGAGGCTGAGGAGGCCCGGAAAAGGCTCTCTGCTACCATGTAATAAAAGGGGTGATTGTTTCACCCCCCTTTCACATTGCACCCTCACTCTTTTACTATGATATTAAAGGGCTCGATAACGGCGGGGTCATCTCTGTCAAAGATTTCGAAGACATCCGCGTACATCCTCTTTTTCATTTCTCTGAACGTGCCCCTGTTTTTCGTGAATTTTTTTGCAAATGTCAGCGTTTCTCTTATCAGTTCTTCTTCATTCTCACATGCCTTCTGAATAACGCTATATTTCTCCATTTCCTTTGCGTTATAGCGGTTTCCCGTCAACAACATTTCGTTAAACATGTAGGAGGGCACAACGCTTTTGATCATAGCGAGCATCCCGGGAAGGAACGGGACATTTACATCGATTTCCGAAAAGAAGAAAAAGCCCCTGTCAGCCCTCATAAATCTAAAATCACAGGCACATGCCAGTAACGCACCTCCCGCGACACTGTGTCCATTAATGCACGCTATGACGGGCATGGGATACAGAAGAATCCTTTTGAACAGATCATTAAGCCCGTACAATAAGTCTTTAATCGCCTGGAAATCTTTCTCCTGCATTTTTCCCATGATCCAGTTGAGATCGAGTCCCAAAGACCAGCATTTCGGATCATTTGAGAGAATCACAACCGCCGATATCGTCTGATCCTCCTCGATTTCTTGCAGAGCATTCAGCATTGATTCGTTAAATACAGGGTTGATCCGATTCTCACCACCTGTCATGGTAATGGTTGCCACTGTCTCTTCTTTTTTCCACTCTAAAACAGACATCTTCTCCTCCTTGATCATGCGGTTTGTTGGATAATGCCGATAATAAATAATATTTGCACTAAAAACAAGAGAATCTTCGAAAATATGAATTAGATTTGGTATTATTAACCCAGTAATTCCATCAATGAAAAAATGTTATTTTCTCTTGACAATAACAGGAATGACGGTATAATTCCAACCATGGCAGCGAGAAAAAAAGACACAGATTTTAACGAATATTTTGATTTCCTGTGGGAGTATGCCCTGTCTCAGAAAATGAGCAAGGGACAATTCATGAAGCTGTCAAGACTGTCTCCCCAGAGATTCAGTGAGTTTTCCCAGAAGACCAGGAATATTACCGGGGAATACTTCCTCAAGATGATAGGGGGGTTGGGCTTAACTCCTGAAGAACTGGAAAGGATAAGCGGGAAATCCTTCTCAGAAGAACAAATGATTCAATTGAGATTTGACGGCTTTGTGAGCAGCCAGAGGGAATTCATTGAAGAATTGATGAGAGATCCTGCTAAATTACAGGCATGTAAGGCCGTTGTGAGATTAAAAGGTTTATGGAACAATCCTTTTGTCAAAAGAATATATTCAAAATTAACAAATCCAAGAAAATCCGAATTATCTAACGTACCAAAATCTGAATAAATCTTCCTCCACAAAAAACGAAGAATATCGACTTCTCACTTGAATGGAGACCTTTGCAAAATGCTTAATTTTGTTCAAGTTCAAGGAAGGCGAAAATTTTAAACACAGGAATATATTGGATATTTCGAGGATTAAAATTTGAGCCTGACGTAGAAATTGGTCAAAATGAAACGTTATGCAAAGGTCTCAATCTGTGCACATCCGCAAGAACCTGCATCCTGATGTAATTTTCTTCCTTGCAGAAGAGGCAGCTTGAGAGGTATTTATTTCTGTGATAAAGTAATAATTTAATGATAAGTTTGAAGAGAGCGCAAAGTGGCTAAAGAGAAAATTCCTTCTACTCAGGCTATTCGCACCCTGAAAGAGCATGGCATCAAATTTATACCGCGCCCTTATAAATACGAAGAAAAGGGCGGAAGGGTCTGCTTGTTGAAATGTCTCCATCAGAACTGGTAAAAATCCTAAAACCCAAAACTGTCAAAGTGGGCTATTGACAGAAAAACAAGTGAGGTTATCTTACTCCTTCAATTGTTATTATGGCGGTTAAATTCAAAACTGAATTCACAGACGGAAATGCTCCCAAAGATCCGAGAATGGAGGAGTTAAAATATTGGTGTAACAAATTTCAAGACCTGAATCTGACACCACTTTACAAGGGAAGATCTCTGGGCAACTTAAGCTTCAGGTTGAAAGACAACGAAGATGCTTTCATTATAACCGCATCCGCACTCGCTCTGAAAGGCGACCCGTCAGACGATTCGTTTGTAATCGTTCACTTATATGATTTAAAAGAAGGAACTATATATGCGAGTGGCACAAGAGAACCATCTTCAGAAAGTGTACTCCATGCCGGTATATACAGAAAAAGGAAAGATATAAACGCCGTATTTCACGGTCACTCGGGAAAGATATTATCCTGCGCGGCTGATCTGAATATTTTAACGACGAAAAGGACAGAATCATACGGATCCATCGCTTTAGTAGAAAGCGTTCTTGAGATATTAGATAATGAGTTATTTATGGTTATGAAAAATCATGGCTTTCTCGCCCTTGGCAAAAACATGGAAGAGGCGGGACTACTTTCTTTGAAAATCTACGAGCAGGTACAATCCTTGAAAAAGAGCAGAAATAATAGTAGCTTGTAGGCTGGGATGTCGCAGATCCGCCTCTGACGGGAGAAATGAAATCCAACAACTTTTACTTCTTGACAAAATAGACATAACATAGTTACAATAACCACAATTGAAGGTAATCACAATAACTACATTATTGAGGTTCTTATGCAATCGACAAGCGTAGGCATTCGGGATGCAAAGATTCACTTGAGCAAATTTCTCAAGATAGTACAAAAAGGAGGCGAGGTCATTTTGACGGATCGTGGGCGACCGGTTGGAAAAATCGTGCCTATTCAAAAAGAAGACCTTCCTTTGCCGGCACGCATCAAGCGTTTGGAAGATCAAGGGTTGTTGGAGGCCTGCCCGGAAAAAGGCAGAAAGAAAGTACCTGCTCCCATTCCTGTTCCAGATGATATAGCCCAAAGGTTCCTGAGAGAGGACAGGGAAAATGGGTGATGATTTTCGGGTTATTTATTGGGATACCTCTGCCGTTTTGTCAGCCTTGTTCAAAGACAGTCACAGCGATGTAGCACAAAAGTGGGTGCATGAAAAAGGAATTCACCTTATCTCTACACTCGCCTACGCTGAAACATGTGCCGTGATTGCCCGAATGCGACGAGAAGGCGTTTTTGCCGACATTCTGGCACAGGCATCTTTCGAAACACTCGATGAAGGTCCCTGGCGCCGACTGGCCGCCTGGCCTGAATGGATAATTGTTCAGTCTCTATCTGCAAAATGGCCCCTGCGCGGAGCAGATCTGTGGCACCTTGCCACAGCAAAAAGCATCCAGAAAGAACTCCCGGAGCTGTTCTTATTGACCTTCGATACCCTACTTCAGAAAGCAGCACAAGAAGAAGAATTGGTTAGCACAATCAAATAACTGAGGGTATAACCATATTTTTTTGGACATAAATCCTGTTGTCAACAAATGCGTTGACACAGTATGCATAGATTGATAATATAATGCATAAAGGAGGAAGGTCACCATGAGAACAACGCTTGATTTGCCGGAAGATTTACTCAAGGAAGCCATGCAGGCTACCCGTATTCAGACAAAAACCAAAGTCATCATTACTGCACTGGAAGAACTCATTAGAAAATCAAAGATTTCTGATCTGAAAAAATACAAAGGGAAAGTGAATTTAGATATTGACCTGGATACTATCAGAGGTCGTTAATGCCGGTATTAGTCGATACGTCCGTATGGATTGAGTTTTTCAGGAGTAGTAAGAATTCCGAACAGCTTGATTTTATTATAGATGAAAACCTTGCACTTACCAATGACTTGATTCTGGCTGAGCTGGTTCCGTTTTTAAAGATCAAAAAGCAAAACAGGATTGTAAAATTACTTTATAACGTCAACAGATTGCCAATAAGTATCAACTGGGATGAGATAATACAATATCAAGTAAGATGCCTGAAAAGTGGTGTTAACGGGGTTGGAATTCCTGATTTGATAATAGCGCAGAATGCAAAACAAAATCACTGCGAAATCTATTCATTGGATAAACATTTTATATTATTGAAAGACGTAATAAATATCAAAATATTTCAATAAGCTAAGCAAGACGACAGGGAGTCAAGTGGCAAGTGAAATTGGCCGCCCTCAAGTGAAGAGAAAACATTAAGGATGCATATTTTTTAATCGCTATGGATGATGTGCCGATGGGAACAGGAATGCGGGCCGATGGAGACATCATCCCCTACAATTTAAATGTAGAGCCTGTTCCCCGAACAGGCCGACATAAAGGCACAACATATTTATCTGGACCCTTCTACTGGCAAGAAACAACCTGTTCCAAGGCACTCAGAAGAGGAATGACAATAATTTATGCTGTTAGATAACGAGAATCAAAATCTAAAAGTTCATGAATGGATTGCAAAGTATACAGAAGAAGGCAACCTGAATATTGTAACCGGATATTTTACTGTTGGTGCGTTGGCCTATCTGTCAAGAACTGTTAATGAAAAAATCGAACATTATCATTTTGTGCTTGGCGATATAGTAAATGTAGATGCCGTTAAAGACAGAACACTTGATTTAATTAATGAAAATATAACTGTCGAGGCAGCTTTAAGACTTGACAAATTAGCTCAAGAAGCTGTGGAATTTCTTAAACAAGACAATGTTAATGCCAAGACCCTGGAGCCTAATTTTTGCCATGCAAAGGCATACCTTTTTAAACCTTCCGCTAATGATGACAGAAACAATTATTTTATTTCCGGAAGTTCAAACCTAACAGAAGCCGGAATCGGGTTAAAAGAAACAAACAATATAGAATTGAATATTGCTGAGACAGGCAACAATAACCAGTATAAAGAATTAGCTGACTGGTTTGACGGTTTGTGGATGTGTAAACAGGCCCACAAAAACAAAACGCTCATAGATGAAAACGGTAAAAAATACACAAAACCATTTAAAGAATATTTAATTGAAGAAATTGAAAAAATATTTATTAAATACTCTCCCAAAGAGCTCTATTATAAAGTCCTTTTTGAATTATTTGGCAGTCAAATAGACAGTGGCCAGGATAATCCGGATTTTAACCGTCAGATTGGAAGGCTTGAAAATACGGTTGTATATAATGCTCTGTATGACTTTCAACGGAAAGGGGTTTTAAGTTTAATAAAAATGCTCCAGAAATATAATGGAGCCATTCTTGCCGATGCAGTTGGTCTGGGAAAAACATGGAGCGCTCTTGCAGTCATGAAGTTTTTTCAGCTTCAGGGAAGAGAGATTATTTTAACCTGTCCCAAAAAACTTCAATACAACTGGCACCGTTACCTACGCCATCAAAATTCCAAATTTGAAAAAGATCAGTTTGACTACTTCATCAGATTTCATACAGACATGCAGATGGAACGTATGGAAAAATACACCGACCGGGCAGATAAACTTTTTGCTGATGACAAACCAAAACTGATTGTCATTGATGAAAGTCATAATCTGAGAAATGACAAATCCCAAAGGTATAAATTCTTTGTTGATGAAATCTTGAAGCGCAATGAAGATATCAAGGTTTTGATGCTTTCTGCAACACCAATAAACAATTCATTAAACGACATCAGGAATCAATTTAAGCTGATGATTCAAGGTAATGTGAGTGGATTTAATGAATCTTTAGGAATTAGAAATATTGATTACACGTTTCGCACAGCCCAGAAAGCCTTCAATGAATGGCGAGGAGAAGACCATCCTAAAATTGGAGACTTCATTAAAAAGTTACCTGCGAACTTTTTTACCCTTACGGATTCTTTAACTGTTGCGCGCACCCGAAAGATGATTGAAGGACAACAGGCCGGGCTTGATTTTCCGGTCAAGGAAAAACCTGATAATATTTTTGTTACTCCTCGCCAGATGGGCAATTTCGAGAGTTTCGAGGAATTATTTGATCATTTTCCGCCGATGCTTTCCGGCTACCAGCCCGCATTCTATGTTGAAGTTGACGAATCAGAAGATAAAGATATCCTTCATGATGAAAGACTGCGAGATCGTTTCCTTGTAAAAATGATGTACATATTGATGGTTAAAAGGTTGGAGTCTTCCTGGTTCTCATTCTATTCAACTGTTGAAAAAATAATGAATCATCACCAGAACGCACTGGATAAAATCAAAGATTATCAGGAAGCGAAAAAAGAGAGTTCCGTGGAGAATGGTTCGGAGATATTATTATTTGAGGAAGATGATTTAGAAGATGAGATAACCGAACTGACCCTCGGCAAGAAACGTAAAATAAATATTTCAGAGATTGATGCTGCCGGCAAATTAAACAAATACAAAAAAGACCTGAAAGAAGATATTGATGCACTTAATGACCTTTTCACGAACATGCAACGCTTTGAAAGGGAATTAGCGAAGGAAACCATAAGGCCGAATAATTTCAAAAGTGCTGATGATAAGCTGGAAGTACTCATCGAGAAGATAAACGAAAAGCGAAGGTCAGGCGCCAATAAAAACAATCAAAAGGTTGTGATCTTTACTGTTTACAAAGATACCGCGCAATATCTTTTCGACCAGCTTAAAGCACGGGGGTTCAGCAGAATAGCTCTTGTCAGTGGAACTGGTTCCAGAACTGACGATTCGGACTCGGAAACAAAGAATTTTGAGCCGATCCTGGAGCGATTTACTCCTTTTACCAAATTATTTAAAGAAAAAGAGTGGGACTTTGAACCAAGCTCTAAAGGTATTTCCGAGAAAGAAGCTTTTGAAGAATGGATAAACTGGATTTACCAGAACGATGAGAAAACCTATAAGCAAATCCAGAAACCTATCGATATTTTGATTGCTACCGATGTTTTAAGTGAAGGACAAAACCTGCAGGATGCCGATATGGTTATTAATTACGACATACATTGGAATCCTGTAAGAGTTATCCAGAGAATGGGGCGCATTGACAGGCTTGGTTCTCCAAACAGCAAAATATTCGGAATCAATTTCTGGCCGTCAAATAATATAAACTCTTATTTGAATTTGCAGGGAAGAATTGAACATCGTATGGCTGTCATGAAACTGGCAGGTTCGGAAGTCAATCTGGAATTCTCTGATACGTTTGCCGAAATGGCAAGGGACGAAAAGCTTGAAAACAAGATGAAAGCAAGAATGATGGAGCAAATGCAAACATCATGGGAAGACATTGAAGTAAGCGAACATGGTCTGGGATTTGATGACCTTTCGTTGGAACGGTACAGGCAGGATTTGCTGGAAGAACTAAAAGCGGATCAAAAAAAATATGAACAAATGCCCCGTGGCGTTTACACAGGATTTAAAGCTGAAAAGGAAGTTTGTCCTGATGATGGAATAATCGCGTTATTGGGCTATCCGGCAAGACCATCCAAAGCAACAGAACACCAATACCAGACTTATGACTTAATATATATCGATATGAACGGAAAACCTGTTTTGCTGAATCAAAAGGAAGTGCTGGATGCTCTGGCTGCGCATAAAGAAAAGAGCAGGTATGTGCCAGAGGCCGTGGAAAAGGGTGAAGAACAGGCCATTGAAGAACTTGTAAATTCGGTAACTAACTGGCTGCGAAGTCAGGCCGTTGAAGATGAGCAACAGGAAGACGGCACAGTAAAAACCCGCATGGGCAGCAAAGCAAAGGACCTGCTCTCAAAAATTAAAAGTGGAGACAATTCCGCGATAAAAAGGGTAAAACAAAATATAAAGGTAGATGATAAATACAAACCGGATAATTTTGACCTGATAACATGGTTTCTGGTGAGTAAAAGCGAGGGCTAATATGCACCTGGACTACTTTGAAAATATTGATAATTTCTACCCGGCTTTAAAAACATTATTTGAAGATCTGAATATCCCTGTAAATTATATAGCAGAAGAACCCGCAAGGCCGAGGGACATTCTCACAAATACATTTAAGGAAGCCAATCCGGCATTCAAGTTGATGGAAGATGTTTACTTCCTCGGAATGGTTGATGACGCCGCTTTTGAAGGAAACAAAAGCATAAGCTCTGATCAAATAAAATCGGATTACGATGCTCTTTTGCTCTTTGGTGTCACGCTGAAAGAGCGTGGAAACGGCTTGCTCCCCACCAGATCACAGCTTGCCGAAATTACCCGCGCGTTCAACAGAGAATTTCACTACACGCCTGTCGTGGTTGTTTTCCGATACAATCAATATATTGCTTTTGCGAACGCGGAAAGACAAAAATACAAACAGGAATGGCGCGAAGGTGAAAAGGCAGGGAAAGTTTCCCTGCTCCGGGACGTAAAAGCAAACAATCCACACACCGGTCACCTGAAAATCCTTCAAGAACTGGTAATTGCCCGGACAGGCAGAAATGCTGTTAATTCTTTTGATGGGCTTTATAAATACTGGCAGGAAGTATTTAGTGTCTCCTTACTAAACAAAAAGTTCTATGATGAACTTTCCAAATGGTATTTCTGGGCAGTGAAAGAAGTTACTTTTCCTTCAAAACCTACTGTGGAAGATGAACACTTGAAAAAGATTGATCTTGCTACGCTCAGACAAGAACATAATGCCAAAAATATAATTCGTCTGCTTACACGATTTTTGTTTGTATGGTTTGTAAAAGAAAAAAATCTGATTCCCGAAGAACTTTTTGATATTGACTATTTAAAAGACGAATTACTGAAAGATTTAAGTCCTGTGCGCCATGAAGGACTGTTTGAAGAAGCAAACATTGAGAGTGTTTATTACAAAGCCATCCTGCAGAATCTTTTCTTCGCATCTCTGAATTGCCCTATTGAGCCTTTGGAAAAAGAAGATAACCGGGAAAGAGGATTTCGCTTAAGAGATAATTTTGGTCAGCACAGAGATGCAAATTATTTAATGCGCTACAAAGATCAGTTTAAAAACCCTGAAAAGTTTTTAAAATTGATCAATGATGTTGTGCCATTTCTAAATGGCGGTCTGTTCGAATGCCTGGATAATAAAACAGATAAAATCTATATTGACGGGTTTTCGGATAATCTGGTGAAACCACATCAACTGGTTGTGCCGGATTATCTGTTTTTCGGATTTGATCAAGAGGTTGATTTAAGTGGAGTTATTGGAATCAAGACCAAAGAATATGAAAAAGCCCATGTTAAAGGCCTAATATCCATTCTTGAATCCTACAAATTCACCATTGCCGAAAACACCCCCATTGAAGAAGACGTGGCTCTTGACCCGGAGCTATTGGGCAGAGTATTCGAAAATCTGCTCGCGAGTTACAACCCGGAAACAAAAACCACTGCCAGAAAACAGACCGGCTCATTTTATACACCAAGAGAAATTGTAAATTATATGGTGGATGAAAGCCTGATTGCTTATCTTAAAAACAGTGTGAAAAATTGGGAGATTAAAGCGGATGAATTGGACAAACAGCTTCATGGCCTGCTTTCTTATGATAACATAAATCCGTTTACTGAAAATGATGACTTGCAGAGACAAATTATCCACTCCCTGGACAATTGCAAAATTCTTGACCCTGCCTGCGGCTCAGGCGCTTTTCCCATGGGGATATTGCAGAAAATGGTGCATGTCCTGCAAAAAGTTGACCCTGAAAATAAATACTGGCAGGAACTGCAATTAAACAAGACGGTGAAGGAAACTGAAGGCACTTTTACCATCACGGATAAGAAAGAGCGGGAACGTAAATTAATCGAAATCAATGATGCCTTCGATGAAAAAATTAACGATCCGGATTATGCCAGAAAGCTGTTTTTAGTCGAAAACTGCATTTATGGTGTGGATATCCAGGAGATTGCCGCACAAATTTCCAAACTGCGGTTTTTCATTTCACTGATAGTTGACCAGAAAGTGGATAAATCCAAGGAAAACTTTGGTATCAGAGCCTTACCCAATCTGGAAACTAAGTTTGTGGCCGCCAATACATTGATCGGCATTGATAAACCAGAGGCACAGGGGAACTTGTTTGAATCTACGGAGGTAAAAGATTTAGAACAAGAATTAAAAAATGTAAGACACCGGCTATTTTCGGCAAAATCTCCCGCTACAAAAAGAAGATTGAGAGATAAAGATAAAGAAATACGTGAAAAAATGGGAGATTTGCTTGTTGAAAATGGCTGGGCTAATGAAACAGCAAAACAGCTTGCCAGTTGGGATCCTTATGATCAAAATGCTTCGTCACCTTTCTTTGACCCGGAGTGGATGTTTGGTATTGGGGATGGATTTGATATTGTGATTGGAAATCCGCCGTATGGGGCAGATATTGACAATCATGTTAAATTATTTAAAAAAATATATCCCAAAACATCGAAAGGCTTTAAGGATATTTATAAATATTTTTTCAATTGCTGTATCGAAAAATTGGTTAAAGAAAGCGGTGTGTTAATTTTCATTACTCCAAATACATTTTTTTTACAGCCAAGATATAGTGATTTACGAAAATTGCTTTTAGAGCATAGAATTGTCAAACTAATTAACCTTGGCGAGGAAGTTTTTGATGCAGTGGTGCCTGCCGCAATTTCCATAATTTCTGGATCAAAGGTTATAGATTCTAACATTATTAAATTTTCAGATTTATCGGATGCGTCGAAATATTCAGGCGATTTGTCTAACCTTAATTACAAATTCAATAATCAAAAGCAATATCTGGAAACACCTAACAATATTTTCACTGAAAATATTAGATTAAAAAAAGATGATGAAGAACCATTAGAGAACATTATAGATTTTAAAGACGCAGGGGTAAACTATCAGCGTATCAATGTTGGATTAGCAGACAAAGGTAATTCAGATTTAAGCCGAAGGTTGCTATATGAAGGGGAAAAAGAAGACGATTCACATGTGAAATACTGGAAGGGTGCTGATATAGATAATTTTTACATCAAACCAGATACCAATAGATACGTCAGACCGTATATAAGATTAAATCAAAATGAAAGAGTGATTTTAAATAGAAACTACTTTGGTATTGCACCAAAATTATTATGGAGACAAACCGCATCGAACCCCGTAACTGCAATAGATAGAACTGGTATTTGGTTTGGTAGAAGCATCCAAGCGGGTATAATCAAAGAAACTTTCCGAGGAAAAATCTCATATGAATACCTAAGCTGCATTCTGAATTCAAGTTATATCAAGGATATTTATGGAAACACTGTAAAAGAAGGAGGAAGAGTCTTTCCGCAAGTAAAACTTGAAAAACTAAAACCGCTTCCGATAAAAATTATACCTTTTGAATGTCAAAGACCATTTGTTTGGATTGTAAAGTATGTTGAATCTTTAAAGTTAGGTTCCATAATTCACACTGTAGATTTCTTTGAACACCTTCTTGACGCTATGGTTTTCGAACTCTACTTCTCCGACCACATGAAAGAAAAAGAAATCGACATTCTGAAATTTGTTGAGCAGGATTTAAAAGAGGTATTGGGCGAAGGCGATTTTGAGCAATTGCCGGACGAGCAAAAAGAAATGGTAATTGAAGAACTCCACAATCGCTGGTCAAACCCCGACAGCGAGATTGTAAAACGAATGAACAGCTTTGCAGAGAAAAGCCCGGATATTTTAAAACCGATACTGGAGAGCAAATAAAAGATGTGACTCAACAAACCACAAGGGGCGGGGAACATAACCCTTCCTACATTTAAAAAGGCGGATATCATTACAAAGGTGATGATATCCATATCCGTTCAATAACTTGTTATGTCCTGAGAAATATAGAGAGCCCTCATGACCATACGGAATATCACAGTCGAGAACGTAAAGGGAATTGAAAACAAAAGCCTTGATCTCGATGTTCTACCCAACCGAATTCCGGGGACGCAATACTTAAATAACAAGGATGAATATTTCAAGCCACAGAGGAGTGTCAGCATATAGAAGGAACGGTAATGAAAAAGAATGAATTACAAGAACTTATCAAACAAGGCGAAGGATATTTTGTTGAGTTCAAAAAGCAGGTTGGGGAAAGTCTCGACAGGGAGATGTTTGCCTTGTTGAAGTCTATGATGACCGTGTTGAAATAATAAATCCTGGCCGACTTTTCTTCGACATGGATGCCGAAATAGACTTACTGTAAACAAAACTCGCCAACTACAAGCAGATCAAACAGGGCATGGTGCAGGAACTACTGACCGGGAGGATACGCCTGGTATGAAGGAAACCCAGAACATAGAATGGAAAGCGTCCTGGCGGGATGAGTATATCAAATGGATATGCGGATTTGCCAATGCTGTCGGCGGTACGCTCGTTATCGGAAAAAACAACAAAGGGATTGTCACCGGTGTTGATAATGCAGGAAAACTCCTCGAAAACATTCCCAACAAGGTCAGGGATATTCTCGGCATTATCGTCGATGTGAATTTGAAAACAGACAAAGAAAAAGAATTTCTGGAAATCCTGGTCGAATCCTATCCCTATCCGGTGAGCTATAAGGGACAATATCATTATCGCAGTGGAAGCACCAAACAGGAACTCAAGGGTGCGGCTCTGAATGCCTTTCTTCTGAAAAAATATGGTCTGCATTGGGACGGTGTTCCGGTGCCGAATTTATTACCCGAATCTCTTGAGGAAAAAGCGTTTGAGCTTTTTGCGAAAAAAGCTGTCAAAAGCAAGCGATTGGAAGATTCGGTATTGCGGGAAAGCAGGGACGCGCTGTTAAGGAAGTTGCATCTTGTTGAAGGCTCCTACCTGAAAAGGGCGGCAGCGCTCTTGTTCCATGAAGATCCTGAGCAGTATGTTACGGGTGCCTATGTGAAAATAGGATTTTTCAAAACCGATTCTGATCTTATCTATCAGGATGAGATTCACGGTAATCTGTTTCAGCAGGTGGATAACACCATTGATTTGCTGCTGACGAAATATATGAAAGCCTATATCAGCTATGAGGGGCTTCAGCGTGTGGAACGGTATCTTTTCCCCGCACCAGCATTGCGGGAAGCCCTACTCAATGCCGTCGTGCACAAGGACTACAGCAGCGGCAATCCTGTGCAGATCAGCGTTTACGAAGAGAAAATTATTTTCTGGAATGCGGGACGACTGCCTGATGAATTGTCGATAGAATTATTACAAAAAAAACATCCTTCCATTCCTTACAATCCACTCGTTGCCTCCGCATTTTTCCGGGCTGGTTATATTGAAGCTTGGGGGCGGGGAATCGAAAAGATAAATAATGAGTGCAGCGTGGCCGGTGTTCCTGTCCCGGAGATCAATTATGAATTTGCAGGGTTGATGGTGACTTTTCAGGCAAGGAGCGGAGAAGTGTCGGGGAAAACGTCGGGGAAAACGTCGGGGAAAACTACCCAGAAAACTAGGGAGAAAATATTTGAACTGATGAAATCCAATAGAAAAATAACCATACCTGAATTGGCCTTAGAAATTGGTGTGACAGAGCGTTCTATAGAGAGGAACATTCAAAAGCTGCAAAAAGATGGAATTCTTGAGCGTATTGGTCCAGCTAAAGGCGGTTACTGGAAAATACTAAAGGAGTAGGCCATAGGGAATGTTGGTGATATTGACCGAATCACGCAAAACCGCGTGGTAAGATTGTTCAAAGAAGAATTGAATAATTCCGGGATAATTCCGGGGAGGGATAATTCCGGGGACGAATTCCGGGGACGCAATACTTAAATAACAAGGATGAATATTTCAAGCCACAGAGGAGTGTCAGCATATAGAAGGAACGGTAATGAAAAAGAATGAATTACAAGAACTTATCAAACAAAGGGAAGTTTAAATTCGATATGCAGATCTGTAGAGGTGTAGTACAAAATCCCATATTAAGGGTTACTTGCTATGACCATTCCTGAAAAACCAACGAGCAGCAAGCAGCGGTATATAACGACCGAAGCAAGGAAAGAGGTCGTAAAAACATGAAAGAATTGTTAAGCTGTTTTCTCTAATGTTGCCGGAAAGAAGAAAGCGAATTAATATGGGAAATTTCCCTAAATTACCGGATATTTTAAAACCGATTCTGGAAAGTAAACAGGAAACATTCTTTACCGTTAAGAAAAGTGGGTTGACTGCAAGGCAAGGAACTGTCAGTCTGCCTTTCAAAAAACGAAGCAAATTGCAGTCAAAATCATTGATGGCCGCGGCATAGAAAGCGTGAGGGCAATGTGGAGCAACTGGGGCTGTTTGAATGAAAGAAATTCATCTAACGCTTGAGGTAAAGAGCATGAAACAATTTTTTAATCTTTACAACCATGGATTCATAAAAGCTGCCGTCTGTATACCGGAAGTGAGGGTTGCCGACACGACTTTTAATGCGGGAAGTACGGTCAAGCTGGCAAAGGAAGCGGCAGGAAACAATGCCGTCTTTGCTATTTTTCCTGAAATGGGGATATCAGCATACTCCAATGAAGACCTCTTCCACCAGGATGCACTTTTACAGAGCGTCCTGGTTTCTCTGCAATACATAATGGATGCCACGAAAGATCTAAATCTGATCGTGGTTGTAGGTGCGCCACTGCAGGTTGACTCCCTGCTCTTTAGCTGCGGGATTGTTCTTTACCGGGGAAACATTCTTGGAGTTGCAGTAAAATCATATCCTCCCAATTACAGGGAATATTACGAGGGTCGCCAGTTCAGTCCGGCAGAGGAAGCACTTTCTAAAACCATTGAGCTCTGCGGACAGGAGAATATCCCTTTCGGAGCGGATATCATATTTGACGTGAAGAACATCAAACATCTCAATTTCTATATAGAAATATGTGAAGATGTCTGGGCCCCTATACCACCATCCAGTTTTGCGGCCATGGCAGGAGCAACTATACTGGGAAATCTCTCTGCCTCCAATGTAACCATAGGAAAATCGGCTTATCGCCACAGCCTTGCGTCAAACCAGTCAGCCCGCTGTGTTTCCGCATATCTTTATGCGGCAGCCGGCCCGGGAGAATCAACCACTGATCTTGCCTGGGATGGGCATGCCATGATCTATGAGAACGGCAATCTGTTGGCAGAATCCATAAGATTTTCTCAGGATCCCCAGATTATCTATGCAGACCTGGATCTGGATCGTCTTGCCCAGGATAGAATGCGTTTAACCACCTTTGGCCAGAACCTCAGGACGCATAAAGAAAGACTTGGCAGCTTTCGCAAGATCTCTTTCTCTCTTGATGTTCCAGATAAGCGTATATTGTTATCAAGGGAATACCCCAGGTTTCCGTATATCCCTGCAGACCCGGCCAAACGCGATCAGCACTGCTATGAGGCATACAATATCCAGGTTCAGGGTCTGACAAAAAGATTGAAGTCCTCAGGAATACAAAATGTTGTGATCGGGATATCGGGCGGGCTTGACTCCTCACATGCCCTGATCGTAGCAGCCAGATCTATGGATCTTTTAAATCTGCCGCGATCTAACATCAAAGCATATACAATGCCCGGTTTCGCAACAACGGACAAAACCTACACCAACGCAATCAGCTTAATGAAGGTCCTCGGAGTAGAGTCCAATGAGATTGACATCAAAGACAGTTGCATGCAAATGTTCAAGGATATTAATCATCCCTATGCCCGGGGAGAAGAACTTTACGATATTACATTTGAAAATGTTCAGGCCGGGGAGAGAACATCCCACCTGTTTCGCATTGCCAATTTGAGGAATGCGCTGGTGGTCGGAACAGGAGACCTCAGCGAACTGGCCTTAGGGTGGTGTACCTACGGGGTAGGTGACCATATGTCCCACTATAATGTCAATGCCAGCGTACCAAAAACTCTGATACAATACCTGATCCGGTGGGTAGCACAATCGGTCCTGTTTAATCAGGAAACCTCAGATATCCTGTCTGATATTCTCGAAACGGAAATCAGTCCGGAATTGATTCCCGGCGAAGACGGAAAACAGCCTATACAAAAAACGGAATCGACAATAGGCCCTTATGAACTCCAGGACTTCAACAATTTTTATATTACCCGGTTTGGTTATCTCCCAACAAAAGTCGCGTTTATGGCATACAGTGCATGGAGGAACAAAGAAAAAGGTCTTTGGCCTGATGTGCCGGAAGACAGGAGAAATGAATACACAATTGAAGAAATCAAATGCTGGCTAAAGGTTTATTTATACCGGTTCTTCAAGACCAGCCAGTTTAAGCGCTCCTGCATACCCAATAGCCCCAAGGTTGGCTCCGGCGGTTCTCTATCCCCCAGGGGAGATTACAGGGCCCCAAGCGATAGCGAGGCCACGGTCTGGCTGGATAACGCAGAAAAAATACCGGAGAGCGATTCGTGAATAGAGAAACATACAGTGATTTCGACGCGACGGAGCTATACTGCCCCAAATGTAAGAGAGCGGTCCCGGTAAGAAAAAGACTCCTCCTGATCCTTTCCGATGGAGACCAATATGATTATACCTGTCCTTACTGTGGAACCTCGTTAGGAGACAAAATGGTCAAGCAAAAAGACAATCTGAGTCTGTTTGTAAAATGATTGAGCTTGAAATTAACCGCTCATAAAAAAAGCCATGGTCATTACAACCATGGCTTTTTTGTCTGTATAAAAGACTGAACTATTATCTTCCGATAACGTAACGATAAGGATCGACTTCTTCTCTCAAAGCCTGGAGTTCCCTTTTTGTCGGAGGATTGGTTTCTTTGATCTTTTTTGCCTTCAGAAGCTCAAATCCACAGTTATCCTGGACATCCTTTTCGGAATACCCGGGGTTAACTGATATGATTCTCATCCTTTTGGATTTAGGTTCAAAATCCATAACTGCCATATTGGTGATAACCCTGTAAGGACCCGATCCCTTTGGGAGACCTGACTCATCCCTGGAGGTACCGCCTTCCAGATAGCCTGGTGTTGTAATGAAATCACACTTTTCAGCAAATCGCTTGCTGTCTTGGGGTGTCATTACCATCATATTCCAGCAGAAAGAACCAAAGTCATTGGCTCCACCACTGCCCGGAAACCTGACCTTCGGTTTCTGCTGATCCGGCCCGATCCGGGTTGAATTTAAATTACCGTACATGTCAATCTGCGCGCCACCGAGGAACGTGTAGTCAACCATACCCCGACAGAACATTTCCATGGTATCGGTCATACTGGTCGCCTGGCATGCCTCCCATATAGTCCTGGAGTCACCGACGGAAATCGGCATTTCGGGTAGTCGTGGATCGATCCCACCTGCCTCGAATATAATCAGTAAATCGGGGGCATGGGTTTTCTGTGCAAGCATTGCCGCCGCACATGGGGCACCGGTACCGACAGCAACGGATGCACCAGACTTGAGCTCCCTCGATCCGGTCACTATCATAAGTTCCATTGTATTATAATCAGCCATCTCTTATTTTTCCTCCTTTCTTATCCGTTATTGCTATTACCCGTCGTCAGCAGCTCTTTATCCCTTAAGGCCAGCATCTTTTCCATACCGCCGTGCAACCTGATATAATCAAAGTGGGATCCAACGTTGTAGATATTTTTATCGAGAAACTCTTTAAATGCCTCGGGATCTTTTTCTACCGTCATCCACTCCATGATATGCTCCTCGTCGGAGAAATATTCATAGGCCATAACTCCGGGATAAGCTCCATAAGGTACCTCGCACACCGCATCAACACAGAAGAACGGAATATCCGTCATAGACGGTTCCCTGCGGATTTCTTTATTCGGAATAAGTCTCTCACATGTGATAATCAAGTGTTTTGATGCCTTGGCCAGATCCAGATCTGAAACGGTAATATCGCGAATTCTGCAGTTACCATACATATCCGCTTCATGGACATGTATAACTGAGACATCTGGCCAAAGGGCAGGCATGACCGCATACTTTTGCCCTGTGAAGGGGCATTCAATAATTTTTGCACCGCTGAACTTGAATGTATCCGTTCCCATGACGTTTCTGGTGGGAACGAATGAAACACCCATTGCGGCGGCCTTTAGGCGGGCGGAAAGAGAGTAGTTGGTCCATTCAGAAACCTCTACTTCACCGCTCTGCATATACCTTCTCGCGTTTGGTGACAAACCCCTTGCCTCCAGACCAATGATGTAGGCAATATCCAGCTTGTCAAAAACTTTACCAGCAGCAAGAACCTGAAAGTCATGGGTAGAAGTATGACCGGCAAAGGCCATATTTTTTTTTCTCTGTCTCACAATTTCATGACATGCGGCTATGGGGGTTCTATTGGCTCCAAATCCACCGATTGCCAGGTATTCCCCGTCATGCACATATTTCGCAACCGCGTCTTTCAAAGACATTATTTTGTTTGTAAGTGCTCGAGACTTCGTCTTGAAAAATGCCCTTGCGTTATCCGCATCGGGATCTGTAAATAATCTTCCAACGCCTTGATCAATAACATCCACTGTAAATTACCTCCTTCTCTATTATTCTTAATAACCCTGTTGAAATTTCAACAAATGCAAACTGAGACCTTTGCATAACGTCCCCTTTTGACCAATTTCTGCGTCAGGTTCAAATTTTAATCCTCGAAATATACAATATATTCCTGTGGTTAAAACTTTCGCCTTCCTTGAACTTGAACAAAATTGAACATTCTGCAAAGATCTCAAACTGTTAAGTAACTTAGCCCATTTTTTTACACTTAAAAAAAATAATATCGTTTTGACCCTGCTGCCAAGACAATATTTTTAATGTCGTGGTTGCGTAAATAGCATAATCAAAAACTCTAATCAAGTAAAAATCCTGCGCCTTCCTGTCTTTTTAACTTATATCACTCCCCCTTTTTTTCTTTCATTGCCTTTTGCAATTTCTCCCCCAGGATTCCCAGGCCGGAATCTGTTTTATCTGTATTTTCCCCGCTATTATAAACCACTCTTTCCTCTTTTTTGTTGTTTGAACCGTCAAAATAGTCTCCCAGGAGTTCCCGGCTATGGATATTATCGTGACAGTATATGCAGAGATTTTCCCAGTTGCTCCCGTCGGGTGGATTATTATGGTGATTGCCATCCTTATGATGTACCGTTAGAAGATGCCGGTTGGAAGGATCAAACTCCCTGCCGCAGTATGCACATATCAAACCGTGAATGGCCAGTGATTTCTCCCGATAATCTTCCCCCGGTGACTTTTCCATACCCTTTTTTATTTCACGGACGACATCTTCTGCTGATCTCGGACTTTCGGTCCTGTCTCTTCTTACATCAGTCTTTACACGCTTCCCACCGCCGCTAAAGGTAACTCTGGCCAAAACTTACCCACCTCACTCACTCAAATTTTGGAACACACCAAACAACTGATATCTTGATCAGTGATCAATACTTGCTCTGTAATGCAAAGAACTGGTTTTGTAAACAGATATCTCACCATAATATCCGCGCATCCACCGCTTTGCACCCGCCTTCAGATACCAACAGGGGGTTAATATCCAGTTCTGCCAGATCCGGAATCTCGACAGCTAAAAAAGAAAGTCTTTCCAGGGCATCAAGGAGAGCATCCAAATCCACTCCTGCTTCTCCCCTAACACCTTTCAGTAAAGGGTACATCTTGAGTGACTTGATCATTTTTTCTGCAACAGATCTATCAACAGGAACAATTTCCCGGCTGATATCACGGAACACTTCCGTATAAATCCCTCCCATCCCGCAGACGATGACCTGACCGAATTGAGGATCCCGCTTCAAGCCGAGCAGCAGCTCCTTACCATACACCTGTTCCTGCAACTGGAAGCAATCAATCTGCGCTGACGGATCCCTGCGGCTTACTTCATCAGTCATGTCCAGGAAAGCCCGGCGAAGTTCATCAATATTCTTTATTCCCGCTTTTACTCCGCCCCACTCGCTTTTATGAAGAAACCTGGGACCGGATAGTTTTAACACCAGGGGATATCCAAATTCTCCCGCTGCGGTTTCAAGTTCTTCCCGGTTTTTCGCGTATGCGCCCTTTGCAACAGGAATTCCGAAAGTGTCAAGTAACCGAAGGGCTTCTTCGCCGGTAAGCGCCCCCTCGTCCCTGCCCTTTTTCACAAGAGTTTCAACCTCTCCATGCTTTATTGAAAATTTCCGGACTGAGAGGGATTCCCGATTCCTGGCTCGAAAGTTTCTGTAAGCAACTGATAAACCTTTTATTGCCTGTTCAGCAGAAAAAAATGATGCCACGCCCTCAATCTCTTCGTACCGATCAAAAAACATTGAGCTGTCATCAGCATATGGAAACATTGCTATTGGTTTTCTGTTATCAGCCTTCTCTCGTGCTTCTTTAACGACCATGCTAAGATCAGACATGTTAGCAAGGAGAGGAGAGTTTAGAGCCGGTATGATCACAAGAACACCATCAACATCTGACGATTTCAATAATTCGGTCAGAGCCGTTACGACAGCTCCAGGATAGTTTCCTCCGATCATGCCGATCGGCCAGATATCAATTGGATTACTTACCGGAATCCAGTCAGGAATTCCCTTTTTTAATTTCCCAGGCAATTCTTCCGGAAGTTTCGCAAGCTTCAAACCCTCTTCTTCACAGGTATCTATAGCCATGATACCCCCTGCTCCCGTTACGGTCACAATACCCACATTGGGACCCTTCATCTCATCAAAACAGACAAGGGCGCGAAGGGCGTCTCTTAATTCGGCCGTGTCTTTTACCCTGATAACACCTGCACGGTCAAAGGCTGCATCAAAAACCGCGTCTTCGCCAACAAGGGAACCGGTATGAGAAAGGGCAGCCTCGGCTCCCATTCTGCTACGTCCGGTTTTAAAAACAACGATCGGTTTGTGGCGGGTAATTTTAGAGGCAATTTCTATAAACTCCTTGCCCCGCTTAATTCCCTCCATATGGATGGCGATTACTTTTGTCTCCGGATCGTCGGCAAAATATTCCAGAGCATCAATGAAATCGACATCACACGTGTTGCCGATATCAATTGCCTTACCCCAATTATGATAGGCATAATCTTTGGGAGACACCTGGATAAAGCCTGTCTGGGCAATTAAAGACACTGGAAACACCTTTTCAGGAACCGGCAAATCAACAAAACCTGTATTAAAATTTCGAAAATTGTTAAGTAAACCCATGGTATTGGGACCTGTTATCCTGACCCCATTTTCTCGCGCCAGCGTTACAAGATGGTCCTGCAATTCTCTGCCCCGTTCATCCGCATCGGAAAAGCCCTGGCTGATAATTACCACTCGCTTTATCCCCACCTGGATACACCTTTCAAACGCTGCAAGAACACGATCTCTTCCCACAGAAATCAGTGCCAGGTCCGCCGGTTCCGGTATTTCCAGAACAGAGGAATAAGTTTTCAGCCCGCATATCTCCCCGACTCTGGGGTTTATCGGATAAATACGGCCTTCATAACCGTATCGCAACATGGTTTCGACATTGTTAAAAGCGCCCACACCCGTCTTACTTGGAACTCCAATTACTGCAACCGATTCCGGATCAAAAAACTTATGCATGATTTCACACCCCCGCAATAAACAACATAAACCAGCATGGTCTAAGGCCACTATTAACTATTATTGTACCCAATAATGCCAGACTTCTTAAATGATAAACCTAAATGTCAAATAAAATCCCCTCTGCCCCCCTTTAGAAAAGGGGGAGTTAATCTCTTATATGATATGGGCATTCATAAATGCAAACCTAAAGTTACCAGAAACAAAAAAAGGGCCTGATTTTAACAGACCCTTTTTATTCGTCTACAAGCTTTAACATTTCTGAATTTCCACGGAAATCACTAAAAATTAACCTTATCCAATCCCTTTAATCCGAGGATTTCTCTCGCATCATCGGGCGTGGCCGGTTCAATACCAAGTTCTCTGGCAATGCGTGCGATTTTTTCTACCTGTTCGGCGCTGCTTTTGGCCAGATTCCCCTTATCCAGAAAAAGGTTATCTTCCAGACCAACACGGACGTTACCGCCAAGAAGAAGAGACTGAGTGCACATGGGAAACTGATCACGTCCCGCAACACAAACAGAAAATTCAAAATCGCCGATTAATCGTTTTGCATAATTAACCAGAAACAACAGGTTTTCCGAACCCGGAGTAATCCCCCCCAGAACACCCATGACAAACTGGATGTAAACAGGCTTCTTAATGGGATACCCTCTCTCAATCATAAAAGCCACGTTGTTGATCATGGCGGAATCGTAAACCTCAAATTCAGGCTTGGTCCCATTTTCACTGAATGTGACACTGAATTCCCTCATCGACTTAAATGTGTTTGGAAAGATAAAATCCTCACTCATTGCCAGATATTGAGGTTCCCAGTCAAACTTGAATTCCTTGAATTTGTCCAAGGCATGGAAAAGGGCAAAGTTAAGAGATCCTGCATTGAAAGATGCCAACTCCGGCTTAAAGCGGGTTACCGGTTCAACCCGTTGTTCAATAGTCATGCCCAACCCGCCACCAGTGGTTATACAAACGACACCATTGCTTCTGCTCTTTATGATATCGAGCATCTCCTCATAAAGCTCCATTTTCGAAACGGGCATGCCCGTTTCAGGGTCTCGAGCGTGGATATGACAGACCGCCGCTCCCGCCTCGTAACATCGTAGTGCCTCATCGGCAATTTCCTTGGGAGTATGCGGCACGTAGGGTGACATAGTGGGAGTATGAATGCTCCCGGTCAGCGCCGCTGTGATAACAGCCTTACTTTTCATAAGTCAAGATCTCCTTATCAATATTTTCTGTGACAGGTTAAAAGCTTTGCATAATTAATCCTGTCTGGGCAATTAAAGACACTGGAAACACCTTTTCAGGAACCGGTAAATCAACAAACGCTGTCGAGAAATTTCGAAAATTATTCAATATACCCATTGTATTCGGCCCAACAACCCGCACATCATTTTCTCTGGCCAGTTTTACAATCTGTTGCTGTAATTCGGCACCTCTTTGATCCGAATCGGCAAATCCCCGGCTGACTCCGAAATGTTCTCTAATAACTATCCCTTTTCAGATATTAATAAAAACAAAGGGTCTGCCTTCAATTAAGCAAACCCTTTGTTTGCAAATCTATACACGCGTTAAGCCGGTAAGAACAGCAACCCCAGGATGAAAACGATCGCACTCGTAACCAATACCACCATCGTGTAACCCACAATATCACGGGCCCTCAGACGCGTAATTCCCAGTAAAGCCAGTGCCCAGAAGGGTTGCAGCATGTTCGTCCATTGATCTCCATAGGCAATAGCCATAATGGTTTTTGGCATGGAGAAATGGAGTGCCTGAGCGGCCTGCACCATAATAGGTCCCTGAACCGCCACCTGACCACCACCGGAAGGTACAAACAGGTTTACAAGACCAGCGCTAAGAAACGCAAATACCGGGTAGGTAGTAGTAGTTGAAACAGCCACAAACCAGCCGGCAATGACGGCAACGAGACCGGAAAATTTCATCATTCCCATGATACCCGCGTAAAACGGGAACTGAACGATGATTCCGGCACAGGCCTTGGCACCTTCAGAAACCGCCTTTATGTAGTTCAGTGGAGTACGCTGGAAGAGGATACCCGCGGAGAGAAAGAGAAAATTAACAATGTTAAGATTAAGTTTGAATCCTTTTGTGCCGAAATACCAGAACACATAACTCATGCCCATCAGACCTATAATCCAGGAGATAATCTGACTGTTTTCTATTTTATCTGCGATAACCATTTCTTCTTTTGTAAGCTCTTTTATTTCTTCTTTCTCTACCAGCGCAGGATCGACATCGGTAATTGTTACTATGTCTTCTTTATTTTTAGGAGACATCATCATCATTGTTAGAGGTATAACAGCAAAAAGGGCAAGTGTCACAACGATATTCAAGGGGCTGAAAAGGGTCTGGCTGGTAGGAATTATTCCAATTTCCTTGACCAAAAAGTGACCCTTTGTTGCTACCAGGAGAGGAGCCGAAGCCGATAACCCGCCATGCCACGTCAGAAATCCCGCATAACCTGCCGCACCCAGGAGAGGATAATGCATCGGAATATTCCTAAAATGACCGCTGCGTCCAACCTCACGGGCCATCAAAGCGCCAACAATAATACCCAGTCCCCAGTTAATCCAGGAAGCAATTGCCGCAGTTAAAGCCACCAAAAAGATAGCGCCGGTTTGATGGGACGGTATGGCGGCAAGTTTTTCAATCCAGCCCCTCACTATTTTAGAAGTTGCCAGTGCATGACCGGTTACCAGAATCAAACACATCTGCATTCCAAATGTAAGGAGTGCCCAGAAACCTTTATACCAGTACTGAATCATTTCAAAGGGGCCGCTCTTGGTAAGAATCAAGCCCAAAATATAAGTAAGAAAAGTTAACAAAATAGCAAACAACATGGGATCAGGCATCCATTTACGCGCCCACCTGTCAAAGACATTTCCCATTGCTCTAATCATAATTTTCCACCTCCTTCTAAAATACTATAAATAGTAAAGCAAACGAAAACCTATTAGAAAATTTCTATAAAAATACATCACCTCCTCTACTGTTTGATAATTTGAGAGGTTTGCATAATATTTATTATGTCATACGAGCGGAGCGAAGTAATCTCTCACTCACTGGTAAGGTAAGTATATGAGCTTGCCACGTCGGCCTTTGGCCGACTCGCAATGACGAAATGTGGCATTATGCAAATCTTTCCACTGAATGATATGTTCTCATCCAGAAGTCTGAAACTAAATTTCCTTCAGCCGCTGAGCGGTCTTCCGGATGAATTGATAATCAGTTAATAACCGAATTTTTGATTTCCGTTTCAGGTAATGAACTGCGGTAGTGGTAGGTAAGATGGATGGTACAGGTGCCTATCCTGAAAAGACATGGCCAGTTAGAAATCATAAGAGGGGCCTTCATTTTGACATTTCCCTCTTCTGAAACTTGTTTGTTATTCCCCCGGCCCCTTCAGGAACTTTTGGACCTTTACATTAGATCCGGCCTTCCCTATCCCGCCGCCAATATTAAATTTACTTAGTACCTTCTTTTAATTTTAATAGACAAATTCCCTTAACGCGATGTTACGTATAAAAAAACAGACTTATAGTCAAGGATAAAACAGGAGAAAGCGATAAATTGACCTGTAGCGGTTTCATATGGTAAGCATCATAGTCAACATAAATTATCTGTCTCAGGAGAAACTATGATTTTAGGAATTGATGTCGGAGGGACGTATACGGATGCAGTTATCATCGATGATTTTACGATAAAAAAGACTGCCAAGGTTTTGACAAACCATGAAAACCTGATAGAAACTTTTCAAGAAATAACCGACACGATACTGGGAGATGAAAATATTGACAATCTTGACAGGATCGTTCTCAGCACGACGATGTCCACAAATGCAATCGTACAGGGCAAGGTCAATAAAGTCGGCATGATTCTGGCCAGCGGGCCCGGTCTTTCTCCATCAATGCTGAAAATCAATGAACATACCCATTTTCTATCCGGTTATGTTAATCACCGGGGAATAAAAATAGATGAAGTTGACTACAATGAAGTGGCAACGATCAGTGATAGTTTCAGAGAAAATGGAATTCATCATGTGGGTATTGTGGGGAAATTCTCCACGAGAAATCCGGAGCTGGAAACAAAAATTGCGGATATGATCGACAATATATTAACGTGGGCATTATCCTGGCAATGGCGGGAATCGATTACAGCCATGTAATGGAACCGGACTATGATCCGCAATCCTTAAAACAATCTCCCGAAATAACGAGATACATAGAAAAAGTAGTGGAACTTATTTATGACTTATGGAAAAACAGGGATTCCGAAAAGGCGAAACTGAAAAGGGTCCATTTACGCATGTTTATTTTCAGGACAGAGACAGGGATATTTTTCTCGTAAAATGATCAAGTTTTTTGTTGGGTTTCGTTACCTCAACCCAGCCCACGATTCTACATATTTATTTCTTGACAATATTTTTTTATTCCGATTAGATTCGCCGATAATTGTTCAGGTGCTATATTTTAAAACTACAAGGAGGATGTATATTGTGAGTGATGAAGCAATAAAAAAGAGAACTCAGGAGACAGCAAACAAACTTTTCGGCAAGGGAATCAAGATGGACCCCCCTTATCTGATGTGGAAAGAATTCGACAGGGATCTTGCCAACGATTTTTCCAGATTTATTACGGGTAATCTTTATTCTCGAACGGTACTGACGCTGCCCGAAAGACAGATGGTTGCATGTGCCATGCTGGCGGCAACCCGTGCCACAGGTGAATTAAGACTCCATGTGAATGCAGCCCTTAATGTAGGCTGTGACCCCCAGAAACTGGCTGAAATCTTTTTTCAGGTGGCCACCTATGCGGGAATGCCCGCGGTAAACGAAGCCCTTGAAGTATACAGAGATGTCCTCAAGGAAAGAGGAGAATGGCCAATCAAATAGAGATAGGCTAAAGGCTCAAGGTCAAAGGCTAAAGGCTATAAAGAGTTTAAAACTCAAATTCCAGGATTAGAGGGTTATCCCCTTAATCCTTAATCCTTTTAGCCTCTTGCCCTTGGCCCTTGGCCCTTGGCCCTTAACCTTTAGCCCTTAGCAACCATCTGCGCAAAAAAGTAGATGTTGAGAACAAAGAATCTAACCGGACACGGTAGATGAAGGTACAGATTCAACTTATGGAACTGAAATCAGAAAGAGATTTCGATCAGTCAATCGGAAACATCCGACGGCGAAACAAGGAAAGATTCTCGGGCTACTGGTTCAATCTGATCGAGTTTAAGGATTGCCGGTTTATCCAGGGAAATATAGATGATGAGAAATCAGAACAGGGCATAAACAGAAACATAGCCGCCCTGGTAGACGGAATCAGGCCCGACGATATTAAAGGTGTATGGCCCAAAATTACGGGTTATCCCATAGACGAATCAGAGGAGGAACAACTTGTAAAATTTATTTCTTCTCAGGGTGAAAATGATGTAGAGCTGATCGTACCAGAGAGAAACCTTGCTCGATCTGTCGAATGGGATCGTTTTGATTCAACAAAAGAGTTTACCGTATATGCTGCCCACATATACCCGGCCATCTTAGAGGCACTGAGTCACTTTAAATTTCACCGATTGCTCGACATGGGTTGCGGCTCCGGAAACCTGATTCAGGATATTGTTAAACGATCTCCGGATGTAACATGCTACGGAATCGATGTTAATCCCGATAATATCGAAGCCGCCGAAGAAATGAATGTGCCCAATATTTATCCTGGCGACTGTCTGGACGTTAATGATATTTTACCTGATGGACTTCTCTTTGATATGGTCATATTTTCAGGTCTTTTAAACAAACAGGTTACAAAAAAAGAGGAATCTGTCAAAATACTGACGAATACACTGGAAAGAATAGAAAAGGGGGGACATATCATTATAACGGGTTATAGCTCATGTTACCTAACTGCGAATGATCTGACCGATATGGGACTGGATGTGCTGCGTAAAAGTCTTCCCCGAAACATCTTTAAGGATTATTTCGACTATTATCTGAGGCAGTTCTATGTAGTCAGGAAATGGTAATTTATCTTCCCAGGTGCGATACCATGGCCGGAAATTCTTTACCCATGAATTTCTCAAAATCCAGACTCGTCTCAACAAGACAATTTAAATCAATCCCTGTCTTTATTTCCATTTCATGAAGCATATGCACCGTATCTTCCGTTGCAATGTTTCCTTTCGCCCCGGGAATAAAAGGACACCCTCCAAGCCCCCCTATCGAAGTATCAAATATGAAAACGCCCTGCCGCAGAGCTTCCCAGACATTTGCGAGACCAAGGCCCCGGGTATTGTGAAGATGGAGAGATATTGGCTTGTTGCCCGTCACCTCTCTCATGCGGACTAATACCTCTTTTATCAGTTTGGGATTCGCCATGCCCGATGTATCAGCCAGGCAGATTTCATCCGGCTCCGTCTTCATCAGATCATCTACAAGACTGATTATTTTTTCTACAGAAATCTTTCCCTCATAGGCACATCCAAAGGCATTCATAACCCCGGCTCGTATTTCCATACCGGCGGACTGTGCTCTTTCGATTAATTTCAGGACCTCTTTCCTGGCCTCTGAAATCGTTCGGTTAGAGTTTTTTTGACTGTGTGTCTCGCTTGCCGAGACAAAAATTCCTGCATGGGGCACCTTACAATGAATTGCCCTGTTAAGACTTTTTTCCCCCAGGATTAATGCGGAATAAAGAATGCCTTCTCTACGTTCTATCTTTCCCCAGAAATCTTCCGCATCGGCCATCTGTGGAACGAGACGGGGGTTAACAAAGGAAGACACCTCAATGCGCTTGGTTCCGCAGTTGACAAGCCTCTCAATTAATCGTATTTTTTCCTCCGTGGGGATGATGGTCTTCTCGTTCTGAATTCCGTCACGTAACACCACCTCATGGAGTGTCACTTTCTGAGGCAAACGATTTTCCATTCTATAATGCATCCTTTTCATGAATTAAGAATAATTTCATATCAGAACTCCAGCATCTCATCACCAAAAAATATGCCGAATCAGTCTATGAGCGATTGATTCGGCATTAATTTTTTCAAAACAGGACAAATTATTCAAGAATGATCAAAACCTGATTTGTATCTACTTTATCTTCTTCCTCTACTTTGATCTCTTTAACTGTACCGTCCACAGGGGCAATGATGGGGTTCTCCATCTTCATTGCCTCTAAAATTATAAGTTCCTCTTCAGCGCTCACTTGATCTCCAGCTTCTACCATAATCTCTACTATCGTTCCCGGCATGGGAGCTAATACTTCAACAGCCATTTATATATCCTCCTTACATTGATTTAAGATAGAACAAGCGGTGTTCCCGGATTATATAACCCAATCCTGCACCAAACTCATTTAATACCTTTTTAAAAGCAGGGGGAGAAATTCTCCCCCGGTTACAAAATAATCATTTTTTGTCGGCAAATTTTTGTTCAAACATCTCGGGTCCCCAGGGATCAGGCAAAACTGCCTTTTCCCCCCAGTTTGCGGGAACCTTCTGCTCAGGCTTTTCACCGAGTTTTTCTTTTCTTGCAGCGCGACCGGGACGTGCGAACTCCATATGGCCCTCTTTCAGGGTTCTACCATTAATAACCGCCTCGGAACGTAGTCTGCGGCCGATGGTTTTTTCCATCTTCTGGCCAAGCCACAGAACACGGTCCACATCGTAACCATGCTCAATGCCCATCTCGTCAATCTGGACGAGCAGGTCTTCGAAGGTTATCAGTCCTACATAGCGGGGATCCTTGTAATAGTATTCACCCGTTCCTCTGATGGGAACGTCATCAAGGAAATTGGCAGGCTGTCCGCCAAGCCCACCCAGGGTTCCCTCAAAACGGATAAACCCCGCCTGAAGAGCTCCCAGGATCGAGGCCGAGGCAACTCTCTTTGTCTCATGCAGATGAAGCAGGTGTGCTTCGGGATTGGGCATTTCATCCAGAATCATTGAGCAGTAACGGTAAACGTCCGCCGCATTCGCGGATCCGTCATGATCGGCATGCTCGATATCATTGGCGCCGATTTCGAACCAGCGTTTTGTAAATTCCACGGCATCCTTCAGATCAGTTGCGCCGCCGATTGGACTTCCCCAGATTGTGCTGACCGTACCGACCATCTTTATCCCCGCATCGTTCGATTTTTTGATACAGCGCTCCGCCTCCGCCCAGTAATCGGGAAGGGTTGTACCTGAATTGGCAAAGTGATGTTCCCCTTCTGTGGAAACCATCATGAGAATACGGTCGGGGCCGTACCCCTCTTTTTTCATCTCGATTGCACGATCTACAGAAGGTTCACGAATGGTTATCGCTGTAAACGTAATATCATCAGGATTGATACCCTTTCTGGCGCATCGTTTCTTGAACCTTTCACCCTGTTTGAAATACCTGAAGACCTCCTCGGCATCTTTAAACATCGGCATACCTGCAGGATTACCAAGATTTGAAAGCTCAATCTCTTTACATCCCGCAAGGATCATCTCTTCGGCATAAAAGATCTTCGCTTCAGTTGAAACAAACTTTTCCTCGTGCTGAAAACCGTCACGAATGGTGATGTCACCAAGCGTTACCTTCTTCGGCATTTTCGGAAAAATTTTCCAGTAATCATATTCTGTTGCCATACTTATACTTACCTCCTGTTATTTTCTACTTTATAATTCAAAGGCCTTCATTATTTGCCTTTAAACACTGGTTTCCTCTTCTCCACAAAGGCTGCAAGGGCCTCAAGGCGGTCTTCCGTGGGAATTGTAACTTCATATGCTTTCGATTCCAGCGGAAGCGCCACGCCGAGGCTTGCCTCTGAGCCATAATTGATGGCAAACTTGGCCTGGGCAACACCGATAGGACCATTCTTGGCTATCTCTCTCGCCAGTTCAAGAGCCGCATCCATTAACTCATCGGGCTCCACCACCTTGCTTACCAGTCCGATCTCCAGCGCCATCTGTGCATTAAATCTCCTGGCCGTGAAAATTAATTCCTTGGCCTTTGCCACACCGACAACCCTGGTGAGTCTCTGGGTTCCGCCGGCACCTGGAATGATCGCCAGGCTGGTTTCGGTCAGACCCATCAGAACATTGGAGGAGGCAATACGTATATCGCTTGCCAGCGCAAGCTCCGTTCCACCGCCGAATGCAAAACCGTTGATCGCGGCGATAACAGGCACACGAACATTCTCCACTGCTGTAAATGTATTGCGGATTGTGAAGATGAAACGCCTTACCTGATCCTCCGTCAGGGTTCTCCTCTCCTTCAGGTCGGCTCCCGTTGAAAAGGACCATTTTTTCGGTTCATCACCTCTTTTGGAACCGGTAATGATGATGCATCTCAGATCCATATCAAAGTTGGCTTCTCTAATGACGTCAGCCAATTCAGAGAGCAGATCAAAATTGAAGCAGTTCATCGCCTCCGGGCGATTCAATGTGAGAATCAGTATACCGTCATCCGTTCTTTCCTGTAATAATATATCCGACATATATTTTACTCCTTCCTCTCGTACAGACAAAAAAGCTTAAAACTTCAGGTTTCCAAAGTGAGACTCCTTAATCGGGGCGTGAAGTGCGGTTTCAAAGGATCTTGCCAACACATCCCGTGCCTCACTGAATGCAACGACGCCGTCATGGAAATTGAGGCATCCCGTATAGAATGGGTGACCCTGTTCTTCATAACGGTCTCTCATCATCTGGCGGAAATCTGCCATTTCTTCTTCATTAACCTTTTCACCTTTTTTAACAATGTTCGCCCTGCGAACAGACTCAACTATGAAACCGGCTGTTTCACCTGACATAACGGTCGTGCGACCTCTCATATTTGTAAATGAGAATGTGGGATTGAATGCCCTCCCGCACATACCGTAGTTGCCGGCTCCGTGATCAGGACCGATAACATAGGTAATCTTGGGTGTATCCAGACAGGTATCCGTTCTAACCATATCAGAACCGTATTTACCTATACCGCCCCATTCTTCCGCCTTGCCTACCATATAACCGGGGGTACCCTCAAGGAATAGAACGGGCAGCTTGGAGGTACCGCAACGGATCATCCATTCGACAGCCTTTCTCGCCGCTTCGATATAGATAACTCCACTCGCATTCGAAGCAATAACACCCACAGGTATTCCCTTTAACCACATCTTGCCGCACAAAACGCCGTCACCACGCCCGGGACCATAGGTCGGCTTGTATTCGTGGAAATGGCTGTCATCAGCGATACATTTAATAGTATCCCTGATGTTGATATAGCTATACGTATTAACTGGTGAACATTTCATCATCTCTTTAAAATCAAATCTGGGTTCCCTTGTCTCTCTGCGCTCTGTGTACAGCTTCTGGGATGGCTCAAATTCCATTATGTCTCGAAGTTTCTGTATTCCCTCTTCCTGAGTTTTTACAATATGATCGCAGCCACCGGAGTGTTGTGTATGGACATAGGCACCGCCGAGGTCTTCCGGTGTTACGGTCTCACCGATAGCGGATTTGACCATGGGAGGACCTGCAAGGAAGGCATACGCCATTTTTTCTATCATAATCGATTCACAGGCCAGGTAAACAATGTATGCGCCACCGGCGGTATTTCCACCAATGGAAAGCGTATACTGTTTTATTCCCTTGGCAGACATGCGGCACATATTGTAAAACATTTTTCCGAAGTGATTGTGATCTGCAAAACTGCCTATCTGCAGGGGAAGATAAATTCCGCCCGAATCGGCAAGGTAGATACAGGGAATTTCACACATCTCGGCAATTTCCTGGGCCCGCATGTGCTTCTTCAGTGTAATGGGGAAATATGTACCCGCGGCATAACGGTTCTCATTGGCAAAGATCATGCAGTCTATACCATGGACTTTTCCAATACCCGTAATCAAACCGCCTCCGGGTATATGGCCCCGTCCCTCCTGCTCGTAGATCTCTCCACCGTAAATTCTTTTCGAACCGATATCATAGCCAGTATCAAGACCTACTTCAAAGTACTCGGTACCCGGATCAATCAGGATGGAGATAAGTTCACGCATCGATTTCTTGCCCTGTTTTGCAAGACGATCTATCTGTTTCTGACCACCAACATTATATGCTTCTTCGCGGTGTTTAAACAGAATTTCATCCTCTGCCATCCAGTGTTTCAGGTTTTCCTCTTGCGTCTTTTCGAGCCTTTCAGCCCTTGTCAGTTTTGTCTTTTTCTCTGCCATTGATACTCCTCCTTTTCCTTTAAAATAAACAACATTTGTATGATAGTCCAAGAGAGTTTTACGAAACCCTCAATAACACTAAATTAGGAATTTTCCATTATCACCTTACCTTCAAAAAAGTCAAGACAAAACAAAACATGATGACACATATTTCAACATAGATTTTGTGGCAGCAATCTACGGTTCGGCTGAGTTCACCGAAGACTGCGACTTGAAAATTCTTGCTGCCCGATTCGCTGCGGCTTCGGCGTGAGCCTGCGACGAGCTCAGACTTCGGTGAGCTCAGTCGAACCGTCGAATCGCTCAGCCGAACGGTTTTCTGCGTCTCGCTACGATACCTGCTGCAAAAGCTGGGTTAAATATATAGTACTTTTGACAGATTATCTCATTCATGTTAGAAGGAGATTTTTTCGCCTATCATAATAATACGCATTGGAAAAGAGAAGAAAATTGAAAAAACATTACAAGTGGGATCTTCAGAAAATTTCAGGAATTATCGACAGACTCAGGGCCCCGGATGGCTGTATGTGGGACAGAGAACAAAAAAAAGAAGACGTGGCGCGATACCTGATAGAAGAAGCATACGAGGTTCTTGATGCAATAGACGGGGAATCTCCTGAGGATCTGAAAGAAGAGCTTGGCGATCTTCTTTTTCAGGTTCTCTTTTTAGCAAAAATCTCTGAGGAAGCCGGTGAATTTGATATATCTGATGTAATAAAAGAGATATCGGAAAAGATGATCCGCCGGCATCCGCACGTTTTCGGAGAGAAAAAGGTTAAAAATGTAGAGGAGATCAAATCCAACTGGAAAGACATAAAAATACATGCTGAGGGGAAAACAGATAAAGACGATTCAATCTTTTATGGTATACCCCATTCCATGCCGTCCCTTTTAATGGCAAAAAAGATCACTGAGAAGGCATCGAAGGCAGGCTTTGACTGGGAGAATACAGAAGGCGTCATTGAAAAGGTCGAAGAAGAAATAGAAGAGCTCAAGGTCGCTATTCACAGCAAGAATGAAGAGCAGATAAAAGATGAAATCGGCGACATATTCTTCACCCTGGTAAATTTAAGCAGATTTATAAAGGTAAATCCGGAAGACGCCCTTAGGTCCACCATAAAGAAATTTGTAAAGAGATTTTCTTTTATTGAAGCGAAACTGAAAGAACAGGGCAAAAGTCTTTCTCAGTCCTCTCTTAAAGAAATGGATGATCTGTGGGATCAATCCAAGAATAAAGAAATATAAGAAAATTAATACACCGCCATGCCGGATGATGGATACTGGATGGTTGTTTTCGAAGTGTAAATAATATGCAAGTTCCTTAGTTGTAAAATTCTTGCAAAAATGGCAAAAGAATTTTTTATGACTGATAAGTCCTTGCAAAACTTAAATTCGAATTTCCAGTTTATCTGGGTTAGGGATGAAGTAATGAAATTCTTTCTCTGCGTTGTAGGTCTGGTCTTAATAATCGAGGGGCTCCCTTATTTTGCTTTTCCCGAAAAGATCAAGGCATATCTCTTAAAAGTGCATGAAATCCCTGACGGAACCTTGAGAATTTTTGGATTTTTTGCAGTCATGATAGGTCTGACTCTTGTCTATTTCGGAAGAAATTAATAATTTCATTGACTTTTAAATTTGTTTTGATTATCTCCCCCAGCATATCGATATGAAAGTAGAAGAATATAATTTTAACCTTCCGGAAGAATTAATAGCCCAACACCCCTGTGAACCACGGGATTATTCCCGGATGATGGTTGTAAATAGAAAACATAGATCTATAGAGTGTAAATATTTCCACGAAATATCCGACTACCTAGAAATGGATGATGTTTTAGTCATCAACGATTCAAAGGTCATTCCGGCACGACTCTTTGGAAAAAAATCGACGGGTGGAATGATTGAAACACTCCTGCTGTCACGAAAAGATCAGGAAACACCGCATTTACAGTCATGGGAAGTATTGCTGAGACCCGCAAAAAGGGTGCGAATCGGAACGAAAATTGTTTTTAACGAACGATCCTGGGCCGAGATTACAGAAAGGATTTCGGACAAGAAATGGCTCCTCAAATTCCATACGGATCTTGAGTTTGATCATTTTCTCGAGGAACACGGAAGGGCGCCCCTGCCTCCTTATATAAAAAGGGGAAAAACAGCGGAAAAAGATCTTCACGATCTCACAAGGTATCAAACGGTATACGCCAGGACACCCGGTTCAGTTGCGGCACCTACTGCGGGTCTGCATTTTTCTGAGAGCATCCTGGATAAAATGAAAGATCGTGGAATCCAGATTTTACCGATAACGCTGCACGTAGGATACGGAACATTCCTGCCCATAGAAACGGCACGCGTGGAAGACCATATTATGGATGAGGAACACTTTGAACTGAGTGAAGGGGCCGCTGAAATTTTAAATGAAGCAAAAAGAGTAACAGCCGTCGGAACAACCTCAACGAGAGTTTTAGAATCACTGGCTGACAAACGGGGAAAGATAAAATCCTCCTCGGGTTATACCAATCTTTTCATTTACCCTGGTTATAAATTCAAGAAAGTAGATAGGCTGATAACCAATTTTCACCTGCCCAGATCTTCCCTTTTTCTTCTTGTCTGTGCTTTCGCAGGTACGGATTTGATAAAAAAAGCCTACAAAAAGGCAATAGAAGAGAGGTTTCGTTTTTACAGCTACGGAGATTGTATGCTCATCATTTAGGTTAAAGGAACAAGGTACAAGGAGCAAGGTTCAAGGTTCAAGGTTCAAGGTTCAAGGACAAAGGGCAAAGGGCAAAAGATAGAGGCCAATGTTTTCCTTGTTCCTTTGATCTTTAGGCGGAAAAATATTATGGATTTTCAATTCAAACTTTTAAAAAAAGACAGGAACTCAAACGCGCGCCTCGGCAAGATAATAACCCCCCACGGTGAGGTGAATACACCTGTCTTCATGCCGGTCGGTACTCAGGGTACGGTAAAAGGCCTTACTCCTGAAAGAGTGAAAGAACTGGGAGCAGAAATAGTACTCAGCAACACGTATCATCTGTATCTCAGACCGGGGCACAATCTGATCAGGAACCTGGGCGGACTGCACCGATTCATGAATTGGAAATATCCGATACTAACCGACAGCGGTGGATTTCAGGTTTACAGTCTCAGTACGCTGAGGAAAATAACAGACGACGGAGTTGAATTCCAATCACACATAGACGGTTCAAAACATTTTATAAGTCCTGAGATAGCCATAGAAATTCAGGAGGCCCTTGGTTCCGATATCATGATGTGTTTTGATGAATGTACTCCTTACCCTGCTGACTTTGATTATGCTGAAAAATCGCTGGACATGACAACAGGATGGGCAAAAAGGTGTAAAGACGCCAGAAAAAATTACAATCAGGCCCTTTTCGGAATTGTTCAGGGGGGCATGTATCATGAACTGAGAAAAAAGGGGGTCGAAGAAATAACAAACATCGGATTTGATGGGTATGCACTTGGAGGTTTAAGCGTCGGAGAACCAAAAGAGCTTATGATGGATATTATGGAATCAACCGTTCCGCTCATGCCGGCAGAAAAACCCAGATACCTCATGGGTGTGGGCATGCCGGCAGATATCGTGGAATGCGTCTATCACGGTGTTGACATGTTCGACTGCGTTATCCCCACAAGAAACGCAAGAAACGGAATGTTATTTACAAACAGCGGAAAGGTTGTTATAAAGCACGCTCGTTACCGGAATGATGAATCGCCACTCGACAGTGAGTGCGACTGTTATACATGTAAAAACTATTCCCGGGCATATCTGAGGCACCTGTTTATTGCCAGGGAAATCCTGGCGGTTATTTTGAATACAATTCATAATGTCCGGCATTTTACAAATCTGATGGAGAAAATCAGAGAAGCCATAAAAAATGATGACTATGAAACCTTCAGGAAAGGCTTCAATTCTAAAGAAGTCGGGTAACGACTGACATGGAAACTTTAAACTTGAAATATGAAACTTGAAACTACTTAAGGAGGGAAAAACAAGATGAATAGTTTGGCATACGCAATGGGGGGTGCCGGGGGAAAAGATGCCCCTGGAGGAGATATGCATTTTATTATTTTAATGGTTGCCATTTTTGCCATTTTTTACTTCCTGCTGATTAGACCCCAGCAAAAAAAGCAAAAGGAAGTGAAAGCGATGCTGGATAATTTGAATCACGGAGATATGGTAATAACGACCGGTGGGCTGCATGGAAAAGTTACCGGCCTCACAGACAATATTATAACTCTCGAGATTTCAGATAAAGTCAGAGTAAAAGTTTCGAGGAACCACATATCGGCTGTCACGCAAAAATCACCAAAAGAATAGTCGAGGGATAACGGATGCTGAAAAATATTAAAATGAGGGGGATTATCGCTGTCATAGTGATTCTCATTGGGCTATTTTATATGATACCTTCAATGACGCAATATCTACCCTCCCTGTGGAAGGATCACGTTGACAAGATTCACCTCGGTCTCGATCTTCGGGGAGGAATGCACCTGGTGCTGGAAGTCGAAACAGATAAAGCCGTTGAAAGCGCAATGGAGAGAATCTCGAACGCCCTTAAAGACGTTCTTATGGAAAAGAAAATACGTTTCAGACACATGGATCGTATAAATGGCAACACAATAACACTGGAATTACCAACGAAAGAAGCGAGTGACCGATTCGGAGAAGTCCTGAAAGATTCTTTTCCCAATCTTCAGATAAAATCTTCTGAATGGACAGATGACAGAGAAACGGTACATCTGACCATAAAGGATAAGCAGGCTAACGAAATAAAGAAGTTTGCCGTAGAACAAAGCCTTGAAACCATTAGAAACAGGGTAGATCAGTTCGGGGTCACAGAACCTGAAATAATTCCCCAGGGTGATGATCGTATTCTCATACAACTTCCAGGCATAAAAGACCCAAAGAGGGCCATCAACCTGATCGGAAAGACCGCCCTCCTGGAATTCAAACTTGTAGACGAAGAACACAGCCTGGACGAGGCCCTCAAACATCGTGTTCCTCCTGCGGGAAGCATTATAGCTTATGAGCACAAGACAGATAAGACAACGAGCGTGCGAAGAAAAATACCCCATTTACTCAAGGCAAAAACCCTTCTAACCGGTGACTCCCTTGAAAATGCCATGGTGAAGATAAGCGACAGGTTCGGAGAACCCTACGTTGCATTAAAATTCAATTCACAGGGTGCAAGAGACTTCGACAGGATAACAGGAGAAAATGTCAAAAAACGCCTCGCCATTGTCCTGGACGGCATTGTTCATTCCGCTCCCGTAATACAGGAACGAATTTCAGGTGGTAACGCACAGATTACCGGAACCTTTTCCATGGAAGAGGCACGGGATCTGGCCATTGTCCTCAGGGCAGGCGCACTGCCGGCACCGGTCAGGATACTTGAGCAAAGAACAGTCGGGCCGTCTCTGGGACAGGATTCCATCGACAAGGGGCTAATGTCCATAATTATTGGAGGCATACTGGTTATTCTCTTCATGACATGGTATTACCGATACTCTGGAATTATCGCCGATATCGCTCTCATACTGAATATCATTTTGATCCTCGGTGCTCTGGCCGCCTTTAAGGCTACATTAACCCTCCCCGGAATCGCGGGTATCGTTCTCGTGATAGGTATGGCCGTTGATGCCAATGTTCTTATCTTCGAAAGGGTCAGGGAGGAACTGCGCCTGGGAAAATCACCAAGGGCCGCCATTGCGGGAGGGTATTCAAAGGCATTAGTTACTATTGTAGATGCGAATATTACCACCCTTATCGCCGCTTTAGTTCTGTTCCAGTTTGGAACCGGACCGGTAAAGGGCTTCGCCGTGACACTCAGCATAGGTATCGTCTGCAGCATGTTTACTGCCATCTTTGTAACGAGGATTATTTTTGACTATCTTGTCTGGTACAGAAAGATTGAAACGGTTAGTATATAAAAAACAGGTTAAAGGTCAAAGGCTCAAGGATAAAGGATGATGAACTCGTAAAAAGTCAAAAGTCGAGTCACTCCCGCGAAGGTAGAAATTCGACTTTTCACGAAACCATCAAGGATAAAGGCCAATATTTTCCTTGTTCCTTGTACCTTGTTCCTTTCCCCTTGAACCTGTTATCGAGGAGACACGGATGGAATTTATAAAACACGGGATTGACTTCAATTTTGTCGGGAAAATGAAAATTGCCTTTTTCATTTCTCTCGCGCTGATAGTCATCAGTATATTGTCACTAATCATTCATAAGGGACCCAACCTGGGAATTGATTTTGCGGGTGGAACTCTTGTGCAGATAAAATTTCATGAACCAACGACTGTAAGCAATATAAGAAGCCCCCTTAAAAAAATTAATCTTGGAAATAGCGTTATCCAGCAGTTTGGTTACACGGTCAACAATGAATTCCTGGTAAAAACAGAAAAATCTTCCGCTGAACTTAAAGGCTTGTCGGATATGATAGAGGAAGCGCTGGCAACCGCTTATCCTGAAGGTGCATTCGAGATAAGAAGGGTCGAGGTTGTCGGCCCCAAGGTGGGAGCCGACTTACGGCAAAAAGGCATGCTGGCAATGCTTTACGCCATGATAGGAATATTAATTTACATAACATGGCGGTTTGAATTTCGTTATGCCGTTGGGGCAATTATCGCACTTACCCATGATGTTATTATTACCATCGGGATTTTCTCCCTCCTGGATAAAGAGTTTACCCTGCCCATCATCGCGGCACTGCTGACCATCATCGGTTATTCGTTAAATGATACCATTGTAGTATACGACAGGGTAAGAGAAAACTCGAAATCAATAAAACGGCAGGGGCTTGAACAGATAGTCAATTCAAGTATAAATCAAACATTAAGCAGAACGATACTTACATCGGGAACAACACTCCTTGTGGTTGGCGCTCTATTTTTTCTGGGTGGTGCCGTTATCCATGATTTTGCCTTTGCTCTTCTTGTGGGAATTATCACAGGTACGTATTCATCGATATTTATCGCCAGCCCCACGATTTTGGCATGGGAATCCATTAAGCCTTCGAGGAAAAAAAGGAAGAGGTAACTTGTCCCCTTTTGAAATCGCATGGTTGACTATATTTATTCTCATACTTTTTGCCGGAGTTTTCTCCATTATATTTAGTCTTCCCGGTACGATTTTGATAGTTGCAGATGTTATAATTTACTCCTGGGTTACAGGATTCGAGAAAATTGGTTTTAAAATAATTATTATTTTAGTATTCATATCTCTTCTTGCGGAAACCCTCGATTTTCTGCTTGGAGCTTCGGGTGCCAGAAGATTCGGTCCATCAAAAAAAGGAGTCATAGCATCCCTCATTGGGGGAATTACAGGAGCAGTAGCACTAACTCCTTTTTTAATGGGACCCGGCACAATCATCGGTATGTTTCTTGGTGGCTTTGCCGGCACGTTTTTTGTTGAATATTTTAACGAGAAGAATCTGAGACCCGCTTTCAGAACGGGCTATAGATCTTTATTGTTAAGAGAGTCAGGGGTGTTGCTGAAAGGATTTTTTGCCATCGTTATGACAATCATAACTCTATCATCTATATATTCGTAAACAGGCGAAAGGCTAAAGGCCAAGAATTAAGATTGATGGTCTCGTAAAAAGTCCGAATTTCTGTCGTTTTGTCATTCCCGACCTGATCGGGAAGCCGTAACTGCGTGTATTTACTGGATTCCCGCTTTCGCGGGAATGACAACTTGGCAAGTTTTTGACTTTTTGCGAAATCGTTAAGATGAAAGGATTAATATATGGGAAAGAATAAAAAAACGATAATTAAAGAATACACAAAAGCCATTTTCATTGCTATCATTATAGCTCTTTTTATCCGTACATTCATCGTACAGGCCTTCAAAATACCTTCCGGCTCTATGATTCCGACCCTCCAGATTGGTGACTGGCTCCTTGTTAATAAATTCATTTACGGAATAAAAATACCCCTGACGAGAAAGACTCTCATTCCTGTTAAAGAACCCCAAAGGGGTGATATTGTCGTTTTTATATACCCTATGGACAGAACAAAGGATTTTATCAAGAGGGTCATAGGCGTCGCGGGAGATGTAATAGAGATAAGAAACAAGAAGATATATATTAACGGTTCCCCGTTTGATGACACGTATGGTGTCTTTACGGACAGCCTGATTCTCCCCCGATCAATGCAGCCACGTGACAACTTTGGCCCGGTAAAGGTTCCTGAGGGGCACATCTTCGCCATGGGAGATAACAGGGACAACAGTTACGACGGCAGATTCTGGGGTTTCGTAAATTTGAAGGACGTCGTTGGTAGGGCATTTATCATATACTGGTCCTGGAACGGTGAAAAACACAACGTCAGATGGAACAGATTGGCCAAAATCCTTCATTAAGAAGGGCAAGCAAAAATAAGTTGACTTTTGAATATGAGCATTGGTATATTTCATAGCTGAATGTGGATATTGAAACAGGATGACAGATGATCAATATTTTTTTAAGCTTCAAGAGCAGGAAAAAGCCTTCTCATTTCATGGGGAGGCTTTTTTTTGATAGAAACCGGAAGGCAGGGCAATGGTGAAAACAAAAAAGGTGGTCATGGATGCTGAGGGGATAGACAGATCCCTGTCGAGAATAGCCAGTGAAATCCTGGAGGAAAATGAGGGTGTTACGGATCTGGTCATAATCGGAATCAGGGCAGGAGGAATGTTTCTGGCAAAAAGATTGTGCCATAAGATCTCCGAGGCTGAAGGGGTTGAAATTCCTTTCGGCATTTTAGACATTACCTTGTATCGCGATGACATATTAACATCCAAAAAGAAACCAAAACTGGGGAAAACAGATATATCTTTTTCCCTGGATAACAAAAAAGTCGTTCTTGTGGATGATGTCCTTTTCACCGGGAGGACGATCAGGGCGGCCATGGACGCACTGATTGACTTCGGAAGACCCAAGCTCATTCAGCTTGCCGTTCTCATCGACAGGGGACACAGGGAACTTCCCATTAGAGCTGATTTTGTCGGCAAAAACCTCCCCTCGTCTTTCTGGGAAGAAGTCAGCGTTAATGTAGCGGAAACAACAGACAATGATGAGGTTATTATTGAAGAAGGGTAATATATTAATTCTGAATTTTGAATTAAGGGGCCTGCGTTCTATAATTAATGAGATTTGAGCTAACTGCTAGTGTCGTGTCAAGTCTCGAGTGTCATTGCGAGCGAAGCGAAGCAATCTCCTGCTACTGGGAGCTAACTTGGCATAATCCAAGAGATTGCCACGGCCTTCGGCCTCGCAATGACGAAGGCTTGTGCGTCATTGCAAGCTTGCCATGACACTAGTCATATAAGGTTTTCAACAATCTGAGGCGAAATCATGAGACTATCAAAAAAAGATATTCTGGGCATGAAAGAACTTTCCCGGGAAGAAATCAACTTGATCCTTGATACGGCAGAATCCTTCCTGGAGGTATCAACAAGAAAAATTAAAAAGGTTCCTACTCTCAGAGGGAAAACCATTATTAATTTCTTTTTTGAAGCAAGCACGAGAACAAGAACTTCCTTTGAAATTGCGGGAAAACGACTAAGTGCGGATACGGTAAACATATCAGCCACTACAAGCAGTGTTGTAAAGGGTGAGACACTCACGGATACTGCCAGGACCTTGGAAGCCATGAATCCCGATATTATTGTCATCAGGCACAGTGCCGCCGGAGCACCGCATATGCTTGCCCGGCTTGTAAAGCAATCCATAATAAATGCCGGTGATGGAGCCCATGAACATCCAACTCAGGCCCTCCTGGATATGCTGACCATCAGAAATACAAAGGGAAAGATCGCCGGCCTTAAGATTGCAATTGTGGGAGATATAGCCCACAGCAGAGTCGCACGCTCCAATATTCTCGGTCTTACAAAAATGGGGGCACAGGTAACCGTCTGCGGTCCGGCCATGATGATGCCCAGAGACATTGATAAAATGGGTGTTTCCGTTTCCTATCACATGGAAGACGCGATAAAAGATGCTGATATTATCATGATGCTCAGGATTCAGATAGAAAGGCAGAATGATAACCTCTTTCCTTCCGATCGAGAATACGCACGTTATTTTTGCCTGAACAACAGGAACATAAAACTGGCAAAGCCTGACGTACTTGTCATGCACCCAGGCCCTATAAACAGGGGAATTGAAATCGCCCCTGATATCGCTGACGGTGTTCAGTCCCTTATTCTTAAACAGGTTACCAACGGTGTCGCCGTGAGAATGGCACTCCTTTACCTTCTGGCAGGAGGAGAATAATGAAACTGCTACTCAAGGGAGGAAGGGTCATTGATCCTTCAGGAAATATTGATGCAGATCTGGATATTCTGATTGAAAACGGAAAGATCGTGGAACTTGGCAGAAATCTTTCTCTTTCAGAAATCAATTCTTCATCAATAGAAGTTCTTGACTTGAAAAATACAATAATCGCCCCGGGCTTGATTGATATGCATACCCATCTCCGGGAGCCGGGTCATGAGTACAAGGAAACGATTCAAACGGGTAGTGAAGCGGCGGTTGCCGGTGGATTTACTTCAATTGCCTGTATGCCCAATACAAATCCCGTCAACGATAATCGTTCAGTAACCGAATTTATACTGAAACAGGCCAAACTCGCCAACATGGCAAATATTTACCCCGTTGCGGCGATCAGCAAAGGATCAGAAGGAAAGATCCTTACAGAATTTGGTGACTTAAAAGATGCCGGCGCCGTGGCATTCTCCGATGATGGAAGACCTGTCATGAACAGTCGATTGATGAGGAGTGCCCTTGAATATGCCTATTCGCTACGTCTTCCTGTTATATCACATTGTGAGGACTTGAATTTATCCAGGGGTGGATCAATGAATGAAGGCTTCGTATCCACTGAACTCGGTCTTCAGGGAATTCCCAATATCGCAGAAGATATAATGGTGGAAAGAGAAATAGCCCTGGCGGCCTACACCGGAACTTCCGTCCATATTGCCCACGTGAGCACCGCAGGATCGGTCCGCGCGATTCGAGAAGCCAAAGACAGGGGAGTCCGTGTGACAGCGGAAACGGCTCCGCATTATTTTACCCTCACCGACGAAGCTCTAAGAGAATTCTCCACAAATACCAAGGTCTATCCACCACTGAGAAGCATGGAGGATGTGGAAGCCATAAAACAGGGACTCAAGGATGGCACCATCGATGCAATCGCAAGCGATCATGCTCCTCATTCATCCATAGAAAAAGACGTTGAATTTGAATATGCCTCAAGCGGTATCAACGGCCTGGAAACATCTCTTTCACTCAGCTTGAAACTGGTGGGCGATGGCATCCTTACTCTTGCTGAACTTATTGAAAAAATGAGTTCAAATCCTGCTGCTATATTGAAGATTAAAAAGGGAACCTTGAAAAAAGGATCCGATGCCGACATAACTGTCATTGATACACAAAAGATATGGACCGTCAATGTCAGCAATTTCAAATCAACAAGCAGAAACTCCCCTTTCGATAGATGGACTTTAAAAGGAAAGTTAATTATGACCATTGTTGGAGGAGAAATAAAGTTTAAGGATCTGTAGAAAACCATTATCGGAAAAACTTCAATAAAGTTGTTGCGAATCAAGAAAATGAATTATGCAGAATTGAAAATCTTAGCCCCTGAATTCCCCAACCATATCCTTTCGGAAATATAAATCGTCTTGTTGTAAAATCCCAATTGTGGTACATTGCACTGCTTTTTGAATCTTCCATCGTGGCAACGCAGGTGTACCAATGAAAAGAAAAAAACGAGAAGAAATAAAATATCTAGGCCAATTGAAGGAGTGGATCAAGCTCAACAAAGAATTTGACATTCTTGATCTCTTTTCCACGCTTCATCCCGCCGATATTGCCGATCTCATTGATAACCTGGAAGAACTGGAGAAGTTTCATCTCTTTTCACTACTCGATATAGAAAAGGCCTCCGACGTCATCCTGGAACTCTCCGATATATCAAGAGACCAGATTCTCGAAGAAATTTCCGACAAAAAACTGACAGAAATCGTTGATGAAATGGAGTCGGACGATGCGGCCGACTTTATTGCCGAGCTGACAGAAGACAAGGCCCAGACAGTTCTGGATGGAATTGAACCGGAAGAGTCGGAAGACGTCAAGAAACTCCTGGAATATGATGAGGAGAGCGCCGGCGGAATCATGCAATCGGAGCTGGTTTCTGTCCGGGATGATTCCATCATACGGGATGCACTGCAGGCCGTCATTGATGCATCAGAAGAAATTGAAGACGTTCATAATGTATTCGTTGTTGATAAGGAAGACAGGCTGGTCGGTTCTGTCCCTCTCCAAAAACTGATTACGTCAAAACGAACAAGTCCTGTTATTGAGTCAATCGACAAATCGATACCGAGTGTTCACGTGGATATTGACCAGGAAGAGGTTGCCAGGATATTCGAAAAGTACGATCTCGTTTCTATCCCCGTTGTGGACGACAACAATCTATTGCTCGGAAGAATTACGGTGGATGACATCGTTGACGTCATGGAAGAGGAAACATCTGAAGACCTTTACAGGATAGCCGGTCTTGGTGAAGACGACAGCGTATTCAACAAACCTGTCCAATCTGTAAAAAAAAGGTTGCCGTGGCTTTATCTGAACCTCCTGACAGCATTTGCCTCTGTATTTGTAATCGGCTTCTTTGAAGACACTATCAAAATGATGGTGATTCTCGTTGTCTTTATGCCGGTAGTTGCGGGACTCGGAGGAAACGCGGGAAGCCAGACCCTTACCCTTATCATAAGAGGATTGGCTCTGGGTGAGTTAACCTTTGAAAACTCGAAAAAAGCCCTGTACAAGGAAATCCTCGTGGGTATATTAAACGGTATATGTGTCGGTGCGGTCATAGGCATCATAGCCTATCTCTGGAAGGGTATACCTGTACTGGGGGTTGTCCTGTGCCTGGCAATGATGCTCAACATTTTTGTGGGCACACTGGTGGGAACATTGATACCTCTGGGCTTGAAGCTTCTTAAGATGGACCCGGCCCTTGGCTCTCATATTTTCTTAACGGCATTTACAGACGCATTCGGATTCCTTTCCTTCCTTGGCCTGGCAACCATTTTCCTGAAATTGTTGACATGAAACCTGGAACTTTAAAATCGAGCTTCAAATTAAAATGACCAAAAGATCAATACATAAAGCCTCCGCCTTTGTTCTCCAAACCCTTGATTACGGCGAATCTGACCGAATCGTCACTTTTTATACCGATGAATTCGGTAAATTGAAGGGAATCGCAAAGGGAGCACGTCGAAGCAGGAAAAGATTCGCGAACGCCATCGAGATGTTCTCCTGCTCGACAATCGTATTTTCCAGAAAGAATAATCAGGGCCTTGCCCTTATCGAAAATTGCGATGTGAGCAATCACTATCAGGGAATTCGTGCAGACCTGGACAAAACCCTGATTGCATCATATCTCATCGAACTCACCGATCAATTTACTGTGGAAGGAAAGAGAAACCCTGATTTATTTCAACTGCTGCAAAATTTCCTTGGCATAATAGAGAAAGGAAACAGTTCCGAAGAAATCTTAAGGTTTTTCGAATTGCGCCTCCTGAAACTTTCCGGATACGAGCCCGTTTTGGAAAGATGCCTGATATGTAACACTCCTATTGAAAGAATTGAAAAACCTTCTTTCAACCCCATCGACGGCGGGATAAGATGCGTGAAATGTCGTCAAAATGATTTTTCCCTCACTCCCGTATCGATTGGAACCATTAAAACCTTACTTATGGGAAAAGAAATCGAGCCAGACAAGATTCACCGCTTGGCCCTCTCGAAACAGTCATTAAAAGAAAGCAGAGAGATTCTCGGCAGTTTTATACGGCACACTCTCGGTAAGGATCTTAAATCCTTACATGTTATCAACGAGATCAGAAAAATGAAAGTCTGATTCGTTCGCGTTAAGCCATAAGCATTTTTTATTGCAAACCGTCGGAATGTTTTACACCTCAAGATTTAACACCAAACCATGAAGAAGTACATGATATTACAAATGTTTCGATGCAACTAAATCGTAAATTAATACAGGCATTCCCGATTTACTGTCGATAGTCTTTACAAATATGACTCTTCTATCATCTCGTTCCGTGAATTCATGCAGCATATGACACTTGATAATAGATAAAACAATATTTATGATTTCAACATATTACAAACTATCATAAAATTATTTTGACAAAAATACTGGTTCTCGTGCGACTTTTGCAGATAACAAGCGCGGAGAGGTTTCTACAAGATTAAATTGCTCTTTATCGCAGGTGGCTTTCGGAGACCTTTACAAAATGCTTAATTTCGTTTAAGTTCAAGGAAGACGAAAATTTTAACCGCAGGAATATATTGGATATTTCGAGGATTGAATTTTGAGTCTGACGCAGAAATTGGACGAAAGGGAGCGTTTTGCAAGGGTCTCTATCGGTCTTGCGGAAATCATCGGGAATATAAAATGGATAACGATAATTCAAAAGCGGATATTTCAAAACAGGAACTGAGTGTTCTGAGTAAAGCCCTGAATAAATCAGTAGAGTATTCACGCCGCAGTCGGTACACCTGGCTAACCCTGCTTGCCGGTTTTTTGATCGGTGCCGGTGTCGCAACGGCAATCATCACCCTGACAAGCCATGATGAAAGAAAAAATGCGGAGACGGAAATACTTCTGAAAAGATCGCAAGAAACACTGAAGACTATGAAACAGATTCAGTCAAGCATTGACCAATTAACCGGAAATGTGAGATCAATTATAGAAAAAAACAAGATTAACAAGCCGTTAACACGTCAAGAAATTAAACCGGAAGAAAAACAGGTAATAACACCCCCTGTCAAAAAAAATGAATCTGAAGAAACACAGGCATGTATTGAACTCGGCAGGTATACCGTATATATCCATTACAACAAGAGAAAAAACAAAAAAATAATGGAGGGACTCTCTGCTTTCCTGAAAAACAAGGGATACACGGTATCAGAAATTGAAAAGGTTAAAGACAGAAAGCGGGACATCCGTTACTTCCATGACGAAGATAAAGAGGGAGCCCTGCTTTTTAAAAGACATATATGTGATTTTATTAACCGTTCTTCTGATATCAAAGATATTGACTTAAAAGTAAGAAACTTAGGCAAGGTATATCCCCATGCATCCAGGGGGTTACTCGAACTGTGGATAATTTTATAGTTGCGTAATTCTTCGGTACGTCGATGGACACTCAAGTAACTAAAGACATTCTGGCAACAGCATCTTTGACAGACAGCTATATGCTCCTTATCCTCGTAATCATGATTATATCAGGGATACTGGGTGGTTTAGCAAACTACTTTTTAAGCGAGAAGTCTGAAAAACCTGCTCGGGAAGTCATCCTTAAATATTCCTTTCTGGGAATGGCAGCGGCACTGACCGCACCATTTTTTCTGAATATGATCTCCAGTGATATGCTTGAAACCGCTCGAACGAAACCGCTCAATCTCCTTGTTTTTAGCGGATTCTGTCTTGTTTTTGCGTTCTTTTCATGTAGATTCCTTGAGAATATTTACACCAGGCGATTACAGAAGACTGAAACAAGTCATAAAGAAAACATTCGACCCGAAGAGGCAACTCGTGAACCTGAAAAAACTGAAAAGACGGTTTCCAAAGGCAAGCTTAAGAGGGGGGGAATATCGGAAGATGATTTAAAGATTATGTCTATGTTAATAGAGGATGAAAAACAGATCAATCGAAGCCTGGATGAACTTTTAAAGAATGCTGATATCTCAAAAGCAAAATTCAATGAAATCCTCTCTTTACTGATGGCCAAAGGCCTGGTCGGACAAAAATTGGACAAGGGAAACACTCTTGTTTTTTCTCTCACTCCACAGGGAAAACAGATACTTGACAAGTTTTCAGAAAAGTAACGACAACATTCGGCACATAATTCAGAGTAATATTTCACCGGACAGAAGTTTCGCATGAGACACTGGAACTTTTTCCCACCTTTTGCGTTATTTTCTGACAAGATTGATGAACTCGTAAAAAGTCAAAAGTCGAGTCCCTCCCGCGAAGCCTGTCCTCGGCCCGATCGGGGAGCAGGAGTCCATAAGTACTTGAAAGAACTGGATTCCCGCTTCCGCGGGAATGACAAAGCTTGTCCTCGACCTGATCGGGAAAGGGTAGAAATTCGACTTTTTACGAAACCGTCAAGATTAAACATGCCTTGAATTGGATAGATACATTTATCTTGACACCATTTTTTCATAGTGATAATTTCGCGCAGTTAAATATGACACACCCGTAAAAAGTCAAAATTGTTCCCTCTCCCTCGAGGGGAGAGGGTTAGGGTGAGGGTGAAATGGTAATATTTCAATTAGTTATACCCCCCTCCCCTTTATCCCCTCCCACCAGGGGAGGGGAAATCTGACTTTTTACGAATGCGTCAAATATAACTGAGGAGGCAAAAGTGACCTTTCAGGAATTGATATTAGCTTTAGAAAAATACTGGGCAGACCAGGGATGTATCATCCAGCAACCTTACGATATTGAGGTAGGTGCCGGCACTTTCAACCCGGCAACCTTTCTTCGTGCTCTCGGACCAGAGCCGTGGAACGTTGCCTACGTTGAACCGTCGCGGAGGCCCACTGACGGCAGGTATGGAGAAAACCCGAACAGGCTCCAGCACTACTACCAGTATCAGGTAATCATGAAACCATCTCCCCTTGACATACAGGATCTCTATATAGAATCCCTGAAAAGCTTCGGCATAGATCCGCTTGACCACGACATCAGATTTGTCGAAGATGACTGGGAATCACCAACACTTGGGGCATGGGGTCTGGGATGGGAGGTCTGGCTGGACGGAATGGAAATTACCCAGTTTACCTATTTCCAGCAGGTCGGAGGATTTGACCTTGATCCTGTATGTGCCGAAATAACATACGGTATTGAAAGAATCGCGATGTATCTCCAGGAAGTGGATAATGTATACGATCTGGAATGGGGCCACGGCATAAAATACGGGGATGTCCATCACAAAGGAGAGGTGGAATTTTCCATTTACAATTTCGAAGAGGCAGACATGGAAATGTTACGGAAGCTATTTGACATGTATGAAGGGGAATCTGAAAAGATGGCCGAAAAAGGCCTTGTTCTTCCCACTTATGATTACTGTCTTAAGTGTTCCCACGTTTTCAACATCCTCGACGCACGGGGTGCAATCAGTGTAACGGAACGGACAAGCTACATCGGAAGGGTCAGAAACCTGGCAAGGCTCACTGCAGAGGGATATTTAAATCAGCGGGAAAATATGGGATATCCCCTTATGGGAAGGTGGAGTAAGAAGTAAAAAGCAATGAGTAATGACAAAACAGAGGAGATGCAATTCTCATGAGCAAGGAACTGTTATTGGAAATAGGAACGGAAGAAATACCTGCGGCCTTTTTACCGAAGGCAATTGACGATATGAAAACAATGATCACGAGGGAGTTTTCGGAGATTCGTATCAAGCACGGCAATGTAAGCGCTATGGCTACGCCGAGGAGACTCTGTCTGTGCGTAGAAGAAGTGGCGGAAAAACAGGAAGATCAAATCCTCGAGAAGATGGGTCCTGCCAGGAGAGTTGCATTCGATGAAGATGGAAATCCAACAAAGGCCGCTCTCGGTTTTGTCAGAGGACAGGGAATCGATATATCTGAGGTCGAAACGATAAAGACAGAAAAAGGAGAGTACATCTGTGTAAGAAAAAAAATCGCAGGGGAAGTCACAGAAGCCCTTCTGTCTAATCTCCTTCCTAAATTTATCACATCTATTCCATTTAAAAAATCAATGCGCTGGATGAATCTGGATCTGCGTTTCGCCCGGCCAATTCACTGGATATTGGCCATTTTCGGTGGAAAGATTATTCCATTTAAGATTGAGAATATATCGAGCGGCAACGTATCCTGCGGACACCGCTTCATGAGTCCTCAATTTTTTGAAGTCAGAAACTTCGATGACTATCTGAAGAAGACAAGAGATAATTTTGTTATCGTTGATCCGGATGAACGGAGAAATATTATCCTGGAAGAAGCGAAAAATGCTGCCGGTCACGTATCCGGAAAAACCCTTGAAAACGAGGATCTTCTGGAGGAAGTAACTTTTCTCGTCGAATATCCCTCCGTTGTTTGCGGAAGTTTTGATAAAGAATATCTGGAGCTGCCCAAAGAAGTTCTCACCACCTCCATGATGGAACATCAGAAATACTTTCCCGTCATTGATGAGAAAGGCAACCTTTTACCTCATTTCATTACAATTAATAATACTCTGACCAGGGACCCTCAGGTCGTTGCAGAGGGAAATGAAAAAGTCATCCGAGCAAGGCTTGCCGATGCCCGATTTTTCTTTGAAGAAGATCAGAAAATTCCGCTTGAAAAAAAGCTGGAAGAGCTGAAGAACGTCGTATTTCACAGCTCGCTGGGAACTTCCTACGAAAAGGTAGTGCAGTTCAGAGAACTTGCCGAATACATAACAGATAAAATAAACCCGGCCCTCAGGGACAATGTTTATCGAACCGCAACTCTTTGCAAGGCCGATCTGGAAATGCAGATGATTTATGAATTCCCGGAACTCCAGGGGATAATGGGCAGAGAGTACGCCCTGATCGGCGGTGAAGCTCCGGTTGTCGCGAAAGCAATTTATGAACATTACCTCCCTACTGCCGCCGGTGGTGATCTCCCGGAAACTGACGAGGGTTCTATCGTAAGTATTGCAGATAAAATGGATACAATTGCCGGATTCTTCGGTATAAATCTGATCCCCACGGGAACGGCAGATCCATACGCCTTGAGGAGACAGGCTCTTGGCATTATCAACATTATCTTGAATAAGGCTTATCCTCTCCACCTGGAAGACCTGATAGACAAAAGTATCTCCATCTTTGGCGATAAACTTAAGAGAACACCGGAAGAGATCAAATCAGACATCTTAGACTTTTTCAGGGGAAGATTCGAAAATCAGCTAATATCCCAAGGCCATCCGTATGATGTCGTCGATGCCGTCCTCTCCGTGGACGCGGCCGATATTGTCAGGTCACTCGAGAAAATAAATGCCATGGAAAACTTCAAGACTCATGCGGATTTTGAACCTCTCGCCATTGCATTCAAACGAGTCGGCAATATTATAAAAGGGTTCGGAAGTGGGTCCGTAGATACCTCCCTCTTCGATATGGATGAAGAAAAAGATCTCTACACGGCCTTTCTTGAAATTAAGGAAAAGGCAAGCGCTCATATTGATAGTGGTAAAGATCAGGAAGCCCTGATAGAAATGGCCCGACTGAGAAAACCGGTAGACGATTTCTTCGACACGGTACTTGTTATGGCGGAAGACGAAAAGATAAGATTCAACAGGCTTTCTCTTTTAGAGGAAATTTCAAAAATGTTCCACAGGATCGCAGACTTCTCCAGGATCGTAACAGGAAATTAACTAATACAAAATCATATTGCACAGTTTTCTAAAGCTCTTGTTTATTCATTCTCTTTGTCCAGAAGCTTACCATAGAATTCCGGCCTCCTGTCTTCGAACAGATTATTATATTCGTTAAGTTGTTTATCGGCGGCTATGGCTAAATCAACCTCCATGATGCCCACCTCTTCAGTGTCACCACCTGCCTGACACATGATTTCCGCCCTGGGACCGATTATCTGACTTTTACCGGTGAACTGAAGAGATTTTTCACCTCTCGTTTCCACCCCGGTTCTGTTCGACGTTATTGCAAAGACATGATTTTCCAGGCATCTGGTTTTCATGGCATCCTGGCAGAATGGAAGAACCAGATTCGAACTGTGACAGATGATATGGGCGCCCTTCAAAGATAAAGCACGCATGGCTTCAGGGAAAAACCAGTCGAAACAGATCATGACCCCGAATTTATACTTTCCAATATCATAGACGGCAAATTCAGTATCGCCCGGATCAAACCAGAGGTTCTCTTCGAAGAACAGATGGACCTTCCTGTATGTGCCGAGATACCCCTGCGGCGACATGATAACGGCTGAGTTAAAATATTTATCATCCTTTCTCTCAGCAAGGCCCGCCACGAGAAACACATCCTTGTTTTTAGCCATTCTCATGAGCGCCTGTGTCGTCTTGCCCTTCGGTATTTCCTCAGACAGGTCTATAACCTCTTCTTTCGATGTAAAGACATATCCCGTGTTGAAAAGCTCGGGCAGTACCAGGAGATCCGCATCCGTACCATCTATCAGCATTTCCGCTTTTTCTATGTTCTTATTAACTTCACCGAACAGAGGTTCAAATTGAACGAAGCCTACTTTCATGGGACCACCTCACAGTTAAGCTGTCAGCAATCAGCCGTCAGTTATCAGCTATTGAGTATTTGTAATAGTGAAGTGCTGATCGCTGACTGCTGTATGCTTTAAATACTCGTATTTCATATGCTCTGTCAACCTGAACTTGCTGCTCACAAAAAAAAGCCACGGTGGTAATTACCGTGGCTTTTTTTCATACGTTCGTATGTTTTATACTACAACATCTCAAAAATACCCGCAGCGCCCATACCGCCACCGATACACATGGACACGATACCATTCTTCGACTTGCGTCTTTGCATCTCGTGGAGTAACTGAGCGGTCAGCTTGGCTCCGGTACATCCCAGGGGATGGCCCAGCGCAATGGCGCCACCGTTGGGATTTATATCACCCTTTTTCAGTCTGTTTTCAATTCCGATCTTTCTTATACTGTAAAGGGCCTGGGAAGCAAAGGCCTCGTTTATTTCAAATACATCAATATCGCTCGCCTTGAGACCTGCCATTTTCAGAACCTTGGGAATAGCAACGGACGGGCCTACACCCATTTCTTCAGGCTTGCATCCCTCAACAGCATAGTAGGTTAATTTCGCAATCGGTTTCAGGCCGAATTCCTTTGCTTTTTCCGGCGTCATTATAAGGGAAAAAGCGGCCCCGTCCGTCATCTGTGAAGAATTTGCCGCAGTCACCGATCCACCGGCCTTAAAGGGCGATTTCAACTTAGCCATGTTTTCCAGCGTCGTGGGCCACCTGACACCATCATCCATGTCAAAGACGACTTCTTCCCTGATTTTCTTCCCGTTTTTGTCCTCCGTATACTTCCACGCTTTAATGGGAATAATCTCATCCTTGAATTTACCTGCATTGATCGCCTCATGTGCTCTCCGGTTGCTCTCCATCCCAAACTTATCCTGATCTTCCCTTGATATGTTGTAATCAGCGGCCACGTTCTCCGCCGTGATTCCCATGGAAACATAGGTGTTTGGCAAATCTCCCCAGTCAGGATGGGGGCGAAATATGGAACCGCCCATGGGAATGTGACTCATAGTCTCGCAACCACCGGCTATGATAACATCCGACCAGCCTGCCCTGATCTTTGCTGTTGCATCGGCGATTGCCTGCAACCCGGACGAGCAGAAGCGATTTATGGTCATTCCGGATGTCGTAATGGGCAGTCCGGCACCCAATACTAAAACCCTGGCCATGTTCATACCCTGCTCCGCCTCGGGAAAGGCACATCCAACAATCAGATCATCTATATCTTCCGGTTTGAGCTGGGGAACTCTCTCCATAAGCCCTTTCAATACCTGTATGCCTATCTCATCACCTCTGGTTTGGGCAAGCCCTCCCCTTTTATAACGTCCACCAGGACTCCTTACGGATTCAACAATAACAGCGTCACGCATGATTTTCCTCCTTATCGTGAAATGCCACCCGGCCTGCGAATAGAAAGCAAGGCCAGGGGTCAGCAATGGATCTTTTTTTGTTTTAATTACGCAACGGTTTTCCCGTCGTCAGCATGTGCATTATCCTGTCCTGGGTTTTTGATTCACCACCAAGGCTCATAAATGCTTCTCTCTCCAGATCAAGGATCCAGTCCTCTGTTACGTAAGTGCCCTCCGGGCAATCGCCACCGGAAATAACATCGGCAAGCTTCGTTACTACATGAACATCATAGTCGGAAATGAAATTTCCATACCTCATGTTATACAGGATAGACTCTGCCATGCCCTTGAAATTGTCTCCCATGACGGGAATCATGGCTTGTTTAGGTTTTTTGTAAAACTTCGACAACCCTAAAACAACTTCTTTCGCATCCCAGATCTGATGGTCACGATTGAGACTGATACCATCCGTCTTTCTGATATAGCCCAGCTCCATGGCCTCCATGGCGCTTGTGGCAACCTTGGCCATACCTATGTTTTCAAAGACCTTCTGGTAGTATGTCTGCATATTCAAACCGCTTGCAACGGCGCCATCCGGTATCCCCTCTGTCATCCGGACCATCAGTTCCTTGGTTCCACCGCCGGCAGGAATAACGCCGACACCGACTTCCACCAGTCCCATATATGTTTCCCCGGCTGCCTGGCACTTTGCTCCGTGTATGGCCATCTCGCAACCTCCACCCAGAGCCATCCCCGCCGGAGCGGTAACTACCGGTTTTTCACAGTATTTCATTCTCATGTTGGCATACTGGAAATCATAAATCAGCTTCTCGAGTAAATCCCAGTCTCCCTTCTGAATTGCCACGAGAACCTGGAATATATTGGCTCCTACGGAGAAGTTCGTACCGTGATTTGCGACAACCAGACCGAGAAAATCCTTCTCCACTATATCACAGCTGTCAAAAATCATACTGACGATATCTCCATCGACTGCGTTCATTTTGGTATGAAATTCGAGGCAGGCGACACCATCGCCCATATCGACAAGAGACGCGCCCAAATTTGTCTTGATGACTTTTTCTCTCTCTTTCAGAGGCGGAAGGAGAATGATCTTCGGCTTATCCTCAAGCTTTACATAACCCCTCGTTTCAAAATCGTAGTAATAGTTGCCATCCTCCTTTTTGAGATAAAAAGTCTCACATTTTGCCTTAAGCATCTCGGTGATCTTCGTGGGAACCTTCAACTTCAGCGTTTTCATAACATCTACGGCTTCCCTGACACCGACAGCATCCCATGTCTCGAAGGGTCCCATCCTGTGATTGTAACCCCACTTCATTGTATTATCGATGGCCACAACGGTATCACAGATCTCCGGAATACGGTTTGCCGCATAGATGAAATTCCTGCAGAGATATTCTCTGACTACCTCGGCTGCAATATCCTCTCCGTTAAATAAGGTCCTCAGTTTTACCTCAAAACCTCCTTCCGCTTTACCTGCTTCGGAGATAGATGCATACTTCGGTTTTTTAAAGGAAATATATTCCATTGTGTTATAATCAAGGGCTAATTTAACTCTCTTGCCCTTTTCATCCTTGGTTTTTTTATAAAAACCCTGCTTTGTCTTATTCCCCAGCCATTTTTTCTCCATCATCTTTTCCATGAACTCGGACGGCAGAAAATAATCTACCATCTCATCATCCGGCACCGCCTCATGGAGATTCTTCATAACGTGATAACCCGTATCCAGACCGACCAGATCCATGGTTCCACCTATGGAAGAACCGGGTCTGCCAACTCCCTTGCCAATAATAGCGTCCAGCTCCGGTATTGTCAGTCCCTTATCAACCATAATTTTTATTGCATTCGATATATCGAAAACACCGATACGGTTACCAACGAAGTTGGGAACGTCCTTGCAAATGACTACACCTTTACCCAATACGTCTTCACAAAATTTGATTATGTAATCGACAACTTCTTTCTTTGTTTCCTCACCGGGAATGACCTCCAGAAGCTTCATATAACGGGGAGGATTAAAGAAGTGCGTTCCCAGAAAACGCTCTTTCAGGCTTTTGCTGAAATTCGCTGAAATCTCCTTAATCGGTAACCCTGATGTATTGGTGGAAACGATACAGTCCGGTTTTACAATTTTCTCAACTCGCGCAAAGAGATCCTGTTTGATTTTCAGATTTTCGATGACCACTTCGATGACCCAATCCACGTCGGACAACTTATCCAGATCATCTGCAAAATTACCAATCGTAATCATGGAGGCGTTTTTCTTTGAATAGAAACTGGCTGGCTTTGATTTTAACGCACCCGCCAGTCCGTTTGCGGCAAAACGGTTACGCCACTCGGGACTCTCCTCCGTCAGACCCTTTTTCTTGTCAGGATCAGTAAGATCAAAAGGAATAATGTCCAGCAACAGACATTCAATCCCCGCGTTGGTCAGGTGAGCCGCTATGGTGGCGCCCATGACACCCGCCCCTAAAACGGCAGCTTTTTTAATTTCATACGACATATCATTCCTCCTTTTAAGGCGAAAATCTAACTTACCCTAAATAATATTTAAGAACCAAATGACTCTTCCAGCATCTCTATGGGAAGTCTGTCTCCAAGCTTTATGGCCTTACACCTTCCCTCGAGAGTTGGTAGAACATTAACTGCAAAGTACTTTGCCGAAGCAATCTTACCCTGATAGAAAGCAACCTCAGCATTTTCGCGTCCGAGGGCGCGCTGCCTGGCCTTTGAACCTTCAGCATCAGCTTCCCTGTAGATGGCATCAAGTTTCTCCGTGGCAATTTCCGCCGCCTGCATAAGCAGCCAACCAACAACAAGATCACCCAGGATCATCAGATACGGCCTCGCATTCAGTATGGGAAGCAAGAAAGCGGCGCTCTTGCCCCATTTACCAAACTGTTGCGTAAGATCGCTTACGGCATTATAGGCATTTTCCAAATGCCCGCTATATTCTTTCAGATCCTCAATTTTATTGGTCTTTTCGATGGCACTACTTATTTCGCCGAAAAGATTCAATATATTCTGACCCCTTCTCATGCTGAGTTTTCTCCCGACAAGATCAAGGGACTGAACCGCGTTTGTCCCCTCGTAGAGACCGGCGATTTTGCAATCCCGCATATACTGCTCTACGGGGTACTCGGCACAGTAACCGTAACCGCCATGAACATCTATGGCATAGGAACATATCTCCATGGCCCTGTCTGATGAAAAGGCCTTACAGACAGGTGTCAGAAGCTCCATAAAACCATGCCATTTATCCTTATCCTCTTCCTTTTCAGAAATCTTTTCCATATCGATACAATAGGCGGTAAAATAATTCATTGCCCTGATGCCTTCTACGTAAGCTTTCATCCATAGAAGTGTCCTTCTGATGTCCGGATGTTCGATGATGGGAACTGCCTTGGCCTGGGGATTTTTCATCTCCCAAATCGGAGGGCTCTGGATTCTTTCCCTGGCATACTGCAATGCATGTTCGTACGCGGCAGTCGCGTGCCCCAGCCCCTGCATGCCGACTTCCAGCCTCGCTTCATTCATCATCTGGAACATGATTCTTATGCCTTCACGTTCCTTGCCGAGAAGTTCACCGATACACTTACTCTCGTCGCCAAAATTCAGCGTACAGGTAGCAGAACCCTTAATACCCATCTTGTGCTCAATATTACCGGTATTGACATCGTTAAACTCGCCCGGGCTCCCATCATCGTTTACCCTGTACTTGGGAACGATAAAGATAGAAATTCCCCTTGTGCCGGGGAGATCTCCCTCGATCCTTGCTAGGACGGGATGGATAATGTTTTCGGTAAGGTCATGATCTCCGCAGGAAATAAAACACTTTGTGCCCGTGATGCTGAATGTGCCGTCGGGCATTCTTTTAGCCGTTGTCCTTATAGCTCCGAGATCGGTCCCGGCGCCCGGTTCGGTGAGGCACATGGTCCCTGCCCACTCACCGGCGTACATCTTATGCATGTACTTATTCTTCTGTTCTTCGGTACCATGATTCTCGATTAATCCGCCCGCACCCTGTGTCAGACCAGGATACATAATAAAGGCAAAATTGGCCGCATCAAAATACTCGAAACAGGCAGAATAAACTGACAAGGGGGTCCCCTGTCCCCCCACCTCGGGATCCTTGTGGGCACAAACCCAGCCGGCCTCACAAAATTTCTTGAAGGCATCATGGAAGCAGGCAGGCACTGTGACTTTACCATCCTCGAAAGTACACCCTTCTCTATCTCCAACATCGTATGTCGGAACAAGAAGGTCTACTGCCATCTTTTCCGCTTCATTTAACATCATGTCCACAACTTCGTCTGAATAATCCCCAAACTTCTCGGAGGAAAACAGCTTGTCAAGTCCAAGCTGTTCGTACAGAATAAACTTTTGATCCCTCATATTTACCAATAAATTACCCATAAAGGCCTCCTCTCATTATGTTCCGGAACCATCCGGAGAAAAAACGGGACTTTCCAATCCCCTAATAAAAACGCCTAAGGCTTCCTTAACGTCAGATCGAATTCTATCTTCTCTCGTCGATTCTTTTCCGGTGAAAAGATGGAGAGAAATAACTCCGTTAAGCAATCCCCAAACAACATTCCTGCCTTTCATAAGATCTTTCCTGTTGCAAAATTCACCTGTCTCGAAACCATGTTCCAGAGCCCTGTCAACCACCTCAACCGATTTGTTTGTTGTACGAATCATATGTTTATTCAGCTCTTCGGAGAAATTCAGATGATCTGCCCGTAACATAAAAGACATCATGATCCTGAATAATTCCCTGTCATTAAGGAAGAAATCAACATAGACATCAGAAAACTTGCGCAGCATCTCTGCGGCGCCTCTACCTTCATCGACAATATCAGACACTTTATCATTAAACTCTTCAATATCATTCAGAAGGATTTCAGCGTAGATTTCTTCTTTACTATTAAAATAGAGATATACCGTTCCCTTGCTTATTTGAGCTTTCCTGGCAATGCTTTCAACAGAGACAGATTGGTAGCCTTTTTTAAAAAATAGTTGCTGTGAGGCCTTAAGAATGGCCATTTTCCTCTGTTCTTTTTCTTTTTTTCTTCTGCTGACAGTGACCAAGCTTTTATCTCCTACCTTAAAATCCGCGTTTATCTGTATCTGATCAAAAATGGACCTTTCCAGACCAAAAATTCGGATTATCGGTTTAAATAACCCGCATTCACATAATGAACATTGGTCACTTAATGACCGCCGGTCACTACTCTTTAGGCAAATACATTAATAATGTCAAGGAAAAAATAACAATTTTAGATTTATTTTGGGTGATTTTGAAATAACATTCCCATTTCAGTATGTTAAGAAAAATGCTGAACAAACAAAAGACAGATCATAAATCAGAAATAAATTGACATACTTCAAACCTTGTGTTAGGCAGAAAATCGATTTCACGCAAAAAAATGAGACCTTTGCAAAATGCTTAATTTCGTTCGAGTTCAAGGAAGATGAAAAGTTTAACCACAGGAATACATTGAGTATTTCGAGGATTAAATTTTGAGTCTGACGCAGAAACTGGGCGAAAGGGGGCGTTTTGCAAAGGTCTCAAATGATGAATCTGTATCAGATTCTCTATATAAACATAATGCCCTTCCTCGAACGATGGATGAAGGCAAGATGGATTGTGAAGTCATTCTTTGAAGGAGAAGATTGTGACCCTTTTTGAAGTGATGGACATACTTGACGCGAAAGTTCTTGTGGGACGTGAACAATTAAACATGGAAGTTAAAACGGCCTTCAGCGCCGATCTTTTAAGTGATGTTCTTGCCTTTGCAAAAGCGGGGAGTCTTCTGCTTACGGGCTTAACAAATCCTCAGATTGTACGGACGGCAAGCATCCTTGACATTGCCGCTATCATTTTAGTGCGAGGGAAAATCGCTCCGGATGAAACGCTCAGACTAGCTGACGAATTAAATATCCCAATGCTATCAACAAGATATATTCTTTTTGAAACTTCAGGGCGATTATATTCTCGGGGGATAACCGGATGTGTTGAAAAAGTTGGCAGAGATGATTCTGTGTCATTATGAGTTTTAACTATGAAAATTCTTTCATCATAGAAGGTGGAAATTTCGAAGATGCGGGAAAAGCCGCTGTTGAGATCAAAAAAACATTAAAAAACATGGGCATTACCGGAGACACCCTGAGGAAAACCGCCATTGCCGCGTATGAATCGGAAATAAACATAATTTCTTACGCAAACCACGGTGTCATCAATGTTCGCGTAACTCCCGAGTGTGTATTTCTTGATATAAAGGATGAAGGACCGGGAATTGAAGATATCGAAATGGCCATGAGAGAGGGATACTCAACCGCCAGCTACAGGATCAGGGAATTGGGTTTCGGAGCAGGAATGGGTATTCCCAATATTAAGAACTGCTCCGATGATTTTGAGCTGACATCCGAAGTTAATAAGGGAACCCATTTAAAAGTATTGATAAATATAACCGACCAGTAATGGATTGGATGGATCGATATGATGAATTTATCTTCTATCGTTAAGGAGTTGAACCTCAAGGTAGAATGCGGTAAAGACCAGTTAACACGAGAGGTTACTGGCGGATATGTGGGTGACCTTCTCAGTGACGTTATGGCGAACAGCAAAGAAGGAAACCTCTGGATTACCCGTCAGACCCACCAGAATATTGTAGCGGTTGCCAGCCTGAAAGAACTTGCAGGCATTATTCTCGTGCAAGGAAAAGAACCGGAGGAGGATACTCTCGGAAAGGCTTCAAAAGAAGGAATCCCTATCCTTGTAACCAATCTCTATACATTTGAAGTAGCGGGAAAACTGTATAAGTTACTATCATAACTAACGCCCTCTTACAGGGCTTTTTTTTTTGCAGACAGCTATATACTGATGTTAAAGGAGTTTACATGTGACCTGCATATCCATACCTGCTTGTCCCCCTGCGGTGATCTGGATATGTACCCATCAGCTATTGTTGAAAAAAGCATCAGTGAACGATTAGATGTCATAGGTATTTGTGACCACAATTCTTCCGAGAATGTTCCGTATATTATCAACGCGGCCCAGGGAAAACCGATTATCGTACTACCGGGAATGGAGCTAACGAGCAAAGAAGAGGTTCATGTCATTGCGCTCTTTGACAACATTGATGATTTACTAAAGCTTCAGAATATTGTATATGGAGCGCTTCGTGGCATGAACAGGGAAGAAGTATTCGGATGTCAGCCCATCGTAAATGAAATCGATGAAGTCGAAGGATTTAACGATAGACTGCTTATCGGGGCTACTGAACTTTCGCTGCAAGAATCGGTAGAAACAATTCACAAGCTGCATGGATTGGCTATAGCCGCCCATATAGACAGGGAAAGCTTTGGTGTCATCGGTCAGCTGGGCTTCATCCCCTCTGACATTCAATTCGATGCTCTCGAAATATCGTATCGAACGGGACTAAAAAAAGCTCGAAAAAAATATCCGGAGTTTCTCAATTACCCCTTTATTGAATCATCGGATGCCCATTTTATAAAGGATATAGGAAAGGGATCTACAAAATTTTTCATGGAGAACCCGACAATCTCTGAAATAAAGATGGCTTTTGAAGGGCGCGGGGGAAGGCATATTATAGAGTAAACCATGCTGGAACTGTCTATGCATATCCTTGACATTGTTGAGAATTCAACAAGGGCCGGTGCAAAACTGGTCCAAATTCATATTGTTGAGGACAAAAAGAGGGACAAGCTATTCATAGACATTTCCGATGACGGGGAAGGAATGGATGAAGATACGCTCAAAAAAGCTCTTGATCCCTTTTTCACATCGAAAACAGTCCGTAATATCGGATTGGGCCTGCCTTTGCTACTTCAGGCCTCAAAGAGTTGCGAGGGGCATTTTTCAATTGAATCAAAAAAGGGGGAAGGAACAAGGGTTACGGCCGATTTTAAATTCAGCCATATCGATCGCCAGCCTCTGGGAGACATAACGAGTACTATAATTTCATTAATTGCAGGTGACCCGGAAGTGGATTTTGTTTACTCTCACCAAAATGGTGACCTGACCTATATGCTGGATACGAGGGAAATAAGGAGAGAACTTGAGGATATTCCCATTAACAATACCGAAGTCTTACGTTTTATAAGGACAAATATAGAAGAAGGATTGAAAGAAATTGAAGCAAGTGATTAGATTAATCTTGTCAAAGGAGGAACTGCTGGATGTCAGGAAATGATGACCTCTTAAAAGAATTTACACCCGAACAAATTAAGAAATTGGATGAAGTAATTGAAAAGTACAAAGGTAAACAAGGGGGATTAATACCCGTTCTGGAACAAGCTCAGGAAATCCTCGAATACATACCCGTTTCCGCCCAAAAACGGGTAGCAGCGGGGTTGAACCTGCCACTCAGTCGGGTCTACGGTGTGGTTACTTTTTACTCATTCTTTACAATGACTCCCCGTGGAAAGCACGTCTGCCGAGTCTGCCTCGGTACGGCCTGCTATGTCAGGGGAGGCAAGGCCATTGCCAAGAGTATAGAAAAGACATTTGGAATCAAAGAAGGGGAGACGACTGAAGACAGGCTGTTTACCTATGAAGCGGTCCGATGTCTGGGTGCATGCGGATTGGCACCGGTTGTGGTAATAGACGAAGAGGTACAAGGGAGGCAAAAGCCGGCCAAGATTAAAGAACTGTTGGCCCAATATGATTGAGTAACAGTTCACAGGATTCACTGAACAGGAAAATACTAACATTTGCTAAAATATGGAGAGCGGTCATGGCAAAGATAAAGATTGAAGATTTAAAGAAAATCAAGGAAAGAGTTCATTCGGAAACCTCCTTGAGAGAAGGTGATCGCCGCGTGAAGGTTACCGTTCACATGGGAACATGCGGCATTGCCGCCGGAGCACGGGAGGTTATGAATACCCTGATGAGTGAGATTGACGAGTCCGGTGTAACCGATGTTGTCGTTACTACATCGGGCTGCATGGGATTGTGTGCCAGGGAGCCCGAGATAACCGTGGAAATTCTGGAAAAAGAACCTATAATATATGAATACATGAATCCAAACAAGATGAGGCAAGTCTTTAAAAGACACATATTAGAGGGCGAGATACAGACTCCTTTTGTCCTGGCCAAGGGTTCAGAAACCACTAAATAAATAATAAAATGCTTCGAAATGTCATTTTCATACGTATGAAGGAGGTTAATATCCGATGAAGATTTTTCGGTCTCACGTACTTCTCTGCGGAGGTACGGGCTGCCATGCTTCCGGCAGTATTGCTGTAAAAAAAGTCTTAATTGAAGAACTCGACAAAAGAGGTCTTTCAGATGAGATCAAAGTTGTTGAAACGGGCTGTAACGGTTTTTGCGCCATGGGACCCATCATGGTGGTTTATCCCGAGGGAATCATATACATGCTGGTACAACCAGAAGACATTACCGAACTCGTTGAAGAACATTTCATAAAGGGAAGGCCCCTGGAGAGACTTTTTTATAAAGAGCCTGCAACTGAAGAAATCATTCCAACTATGAATGAGATTCCCTTCTTTGCCCTCCAGGAACTAAGGGTATTGAAAAACAAGGGGCTTATCGATCCTGAAAAAATAGACGAGTATATTGCCAGAGACGGTTATGCCGGCATGGCCAAAGCCCTGACCGAAATGACACCGGAGGAAATTATCCAGGAAGTCCTGGATTCGGGACTGCGGGGGAGAGGCGGAGCCGGTTTTCCCACGGGCCTGAAATGGAAGTTCGCCGCCGCATCCAAGGGGGATGTAAAATACGTCCTCTGCAATGCAGATGAAGGCGACCCCGGAGCATTTATGGATAGAAGTGTCCTCGAAGCCGATCCACATGCCGTTTTGGAAGGCTTGGTCATCGCCGCCAAGGCGATCGGCGCCCATTCTGGCTATGTGTACTGCAGGGCGGAATATCCATTAGCCCTGACAAGACTGAGTATCGCCATAGAACAGGCAGAAGAATACGGTCTTTTAGGCAAGGATATCCTGGGAACGGGATTTGATTTTGATCTTGAGATCTATCAGGGCGCGGGAGCCTTTGTCTGCGGTGAAGAAACAGCTCTCATGACATCGATTGAAGGCAAAAGAGGAATGCCAAGACCGCGACCGCCGTTCCCGGCAATTGCCGGACTCTGGCAGAAACCGAGTGTTCTTAATAACGTGGAAACCCTTGCCAATATCAGCCAGATTATATCTAAGGGAAGCGAATGGTATGCCAGCATTGGTACCGAGAGAAGCAAGGGCACGAAGGTCTTCGCTCTCACGGGTGATGTAAATAATGTGGGCCTTGTCGAAGTTCCCATGGGAACTACCCTGGGAACCATTGTTTACGACATCGGAGGTGGTATCCCGGGCGGTAAAAAATTCAAGGCTGCTCAACTCGGTGGTCCTTCAGGAGGAATGCTCCCGGCACAACATCTCAACGCACCCATTGATTATGAAAGTGTCGCGGAACTGGGTGCCATTATGGGTTCGGGTGGAATGATTGTAATGAATGAAGATATGTGTCCCGTCGATATGGCCCGATTCTTTATAGACTTCTGCCAGGATGAGTCCTGCGGAAAGTGCACACCCTGTCGTGAAGGAACCAAGAGGATGCTGGAGATCCTTACAAATATCTGTGAGGGAAGAGGCCAGGAAGGAGATATTGAGCTTCTCGAAGAAATGGCCGGCATTATCAAAGATTCTGCACTTTGCGGACTTGGTCAGACAGCTCCCAATCCCGTATTAAGTACGATCCGCTATTTCAGAGATGAATATGAAGCGCATATAAGAGACAAGCGCTGTCCGGCAGTCGTTTGCACCGCCCTTTTCAAATCTCCCTGTCAGCATGCCTGTCCAATCGGAATGGATGTGCCATCTTATATAGCCCTCATTCGTGCAGGTCGCCTTGAGAACGCTTACAAGGTCATGTTGAGAACTAATCCTTTCCCATCTGTGTGCGGAAGGGTCTGTGACCACCAGTGTCAATCAAAGTGCAGACGAAGTACCCTGGATGAACCTGTAGCCATTAAATTCCTTAAGCGATTTATTACAGACAGCGCGGTTAGACCCAAGGTGGACACTATACCCGTTACGAGAAAAGAAAAAATCGCTATAGTCGGCGCCGGACCCGCAGGTCTGACGGCCGCAAAAGATCTCGCACTGCGAGGCTATCAGGTTGTTGTCTTGGAAGAACTGCCTGAGGCAGGTGGAATGTTGCGCTACGGTATCCCCTCATACAGATTGCCGAGAAATATCCTTAAAGGTGAGATTGACAACATAGCAGCTCTTGGTGTTGAAATCAGGTGCAATACCCGCGTTGGAAGGGATATCTCTTTTGAAAAGGTGAGTGAAGAATTTGACTACGTATACCTGGCTCCAGGTGCTCACGAAAGCCAGAAAATGGGAGTTGAAGGAGAAGATATGGGTGGAGTCTTCGGAGGCGTTGAGTTCCTCAGAGATTTCAACATTAATGAAGAAATGTGGTTAAAGGGTGAAAAGACTCCGGGAAGTCACGTTGCCGTCATCGGCGGTGGAAATTCGGCTATAGATGCTGCTCGCGTTGCACGCCGTCTCGGTGCAGAAGTTACCATCCTTTACCGCCGTTTCAGGCAGGATATGCCTGCGGCAGAGGAAGAAATCGAAGCAGCCGAGCATGAAGGAATTAAAATCGAATATCTTGTCGCCCCTACCGAGATAATCGGCAAAGATGGCAAGGTTACCGGTATTACCTGTCAACGAATGGAACCGGGCGACTTTGACCGCAGCGGAAGAAAGAGGCCCGTTCCCGTGGAGGGTTCTGACTTTACTCTGGATGTAAGCGCAGTTGTTGCAGCCATCGGGCAGACACCGGACCTCTCATTCGTTCCTGAAGATAGTGGAGTTTCTGTCAATAAGTGGTCCTGCTTTGATCTGGCAGAAGGAAGCAAATCTGAAACCACCCGCGAAAAGTTCTTCGCTGGCGGCGATGCCGTAACGGGACCATGGACGGCTGTAGGCGCTATCGCTGCGGGACATCAGGCCGCCGAGGATATTGATCAGGCAATCAGAAACAGAAACGGGGAATCTCCTTACGAAGCACCGCCTGAAGAGAAAATCGAAATACCGTTTGAAATTGACGAAGAAACGGAAGAACAGCCCCAGGCGAAGATGCCGGAACTGGACAGCGCAAAGCGAAGATCAAATTTCGATGAAGTAGAACTCGGTTACGCCCTGGAAACTGCCGTTGAAGAAGCAAAGAGATGCCTGAGATGCGACGTTGAAATATGATTTTTATGGGAACAAAGTCAGGATAAAAATAACCAGGGAATATTAACCAAACAACGTCACGACTGATTATATTGGTCGTGACATTGCTTTTTTAATCAATGAAACATACATTTATTTTACAAGAAGGACGCTGGATCGGGAAAGGTTGTTATATTGATGACGACGACCAAGTCATCCCCTTTGAGGGCAAGATAACAACAACCCATCTGAATAAAGAATGGGTACATGAAAACATAATGAAGTTATTACTTCAGGACAGGGCTATTGAGGTTCACAACCGGCAGGAAATCATCCCCTTTAAAGAAAATAAATCTATTACCACTTGGAAATCTGACGATCCTGATCTCGGAACTTTATCGGGGAAATACGTCATCGTTGACGATTCGATCCTCTCAGTATGTTTTTCCAAAAATGGGAAACTGCAGGGCTCAGAATATTTCATGAAAATTGACGATACAACTTACAAAAACCGTGGAACCTTGACAAAACAGGGCAAAAAATTATCATCGTGGGTTATTGACCTTACCAGGATTGAATAATGAGCCAAAATCAAAAAATTTTATTGCCCTCTCCGTATGTTCGTGATAGGGTGAAAACGATGGAATATTTGAGTACAAATATTTTTTACTAAAACAAAGTGCCCTTACTATGGTAATACATAATTCAACTCCCTCAAATAATACGACTTTTGACTCCCAACATGATCAGATCAGGGAAATCATTTATCTTATTCGAAGACTCATGCAGGCGGGATCCCTCTACACCAAGGAATTAAATAAAAACTATCAGGTGAGCGCCCCTCAGCTTAACTGCCTTCTTGTCCTTTACGAAAATGGCCCCCTGCCCCCTTCCCGGATTGCCAAGCTTATTATGGTCAAATCAAGCACGGTAACCGGCGTAATCGACCGTCTTGAACATAAGGATCTTGTAAAAAGAACAAGGAATTCCCCTGATCGCAGGGTAATCAATATTGAGCTTACAGACGCAGGCAAAACGCTTGCTCAAAACGCGCCACCCCCTATACAACAAAAGATTGTAGATGGCCTCAAGCGGCTTCCCCAAAACAAGATGGAATCGATTACCCATAATCTGCAATTACTGGTCCATATGCTGGACGCCCAGGACCTGGAAGTCGAGCATCCTCATGGAGAATCCCATCCCCCCCTTTGATTGCACTCCTCACTGTGTCTGATCCGTAGCATCCATTCAGGCTTTCGTAAAGCAATGGGGATATTATGGTCAAAGATATTGACAAACAAAATTTTTTGTTATAGTAGTTTCAGTACAAATATTCATTAATCACAATATATCACTATAACCGATTCGAGCAGAAACAATAATCTTTATCAAAGGGTGAAGGCATATATCATGTCCGTAATGGAAATAAATTCCAGTATAGAGAAAAGCGACCTGTCCTTCTTGTTTGGTGGGAGATATACTCGCAGATTTTCACATTCTATCAATAGAAAAATAGATGATTTCCAAGCGCAACTTGAAGATTTCACTACCCCCGAGTTATCCTATCGTATCAAAAAAATTGAATCAGTCAGCGAGGGAATCATTTCTCTTCAGGAAGGAACAAAATTTAAGAGCCCAAAGTTCTCAAAAGCTATGGAACCCTGTGAGGACATCATTTGTTTCATAGCAACGATTGGCAGTGGTATCGAAGAGGAAATCGTCCGGCTTATGGGGGAAAATCGTCTTTCAGATTCATATATCCTCGATTCCATGGGATCGATTGTCGTAGAAAATATGATCGATAAATTTCATAAAGATATGAAGAAGAGATATGAGCTAAAAGGAAGAGGAGTTACTCTACGTTTTAGTCCCGGTTATTGTGACTGGCCCATTAAGGAACAGAAAAAACTGTTTCGTCTGTTAGGTTCCGATCAGACAGGTATTCAACTTACGGATTCCTGTCTTATGCAACCCCGAAAGTCCGTCTCAGGGATATTTGGCGTATTCCCTTCCAATGTGAATCTTCCAGTCTCCCCGTACAATCCTTGTCTGGAGTGCAAGAAGCAGAATTGTATTGCGAGGAGAAATTAAACCAATTATAAATAAAAAGTGTTCAGCAGTCAGGACAAGATGGGGGTGCCTGTAGATGAAGATTAGAGACATGCTGCTAAGAAACAAGTTTACTCTTTCATTTGAAGTCTTTCCACCTGCAAGGGAAGGAAAACTTGACAGCTTATATTCGGTAATTGAAGAACTTGTTGAGCTAAATCCTCATTTCATCTCTGTTACTTTCGGTGCCGGTGGGAGTACGCGGGATATGACCATCGAGATTGCATCAAAAATCAAGAACCATACTGACACAGAGGTTCTGGCACATCTCACATGTGTTCAGGCAACAAAAGATGATACAGCCAGAATTCTTGATGATTTCAAAAAGGAAAATATAAAAAATATCCTTGCCTTACGGGGTGACCCCCCTAAAGGAGAAAACATTTTTGTGAAGACAGAGGGAGGTTTCGGCTACGCCAATGAGCTGGTCGAATTTATTAAGGCACATGATGATTTTTCCATCGGTGTTGCCGGTTATCCCGAATGTCATATTGAAGCGCCAAATCTGGACGCTGATATAACGAATCTCAAGCGCAAGGTTGACGCAGGTTCTGATTTTGTCATTACCCAGCTATTTTTTAACAACGATGATTTTTATAGATTCCGTGACAAAGCAGTGAGCCGGAAAATTGCCGTGCCGATCATCCCCGGCATTTTCCCCATCTTTAACTATGCTCAGATCTCAAAGATTGCATCGCTCTGTGGCGCAAAAATACCGTCCAGGCTGCATGACAAGATTTACAAGGTAAGCGAAAAAAGCGAGGAAGTTGAAAAATACGGCATAGAATATGCCATACGCCAGAGTGAAGAACTCCAGGACAATGACGTATGGGGTTTGCACTTTTACAGCATGAATAAAAGTCGACATATAATACAGATTGTTCAACAACTTCATCTAAATAAAGAGATTTAATATGAAGGCAAGAAGAGGTTTGCCGGGGGGTCAATATAAACCCCTTACCGATGACGCGATTATAAAAATACATAAAACCGTACTCAGAGTATTCAATGAGGTGGGAATAGAGGTAAGATTAGCCGAAGCGAGAGAGCTTTTTCGCAATGCAGGAGCAGAAGTCGATGAAGGCAGCTTTATTGTAAAATTTCCTCCAGGACTTGTGGAAGAACTGATCGGCAAAGCACCTCCTGTTATTACCCTGTACGGCCGGGCGGAAAATGGCGGGCTGGACTGTGAGGTCGGCGGAACCAGGGTATACATGGGCACAGGCGGCACAGCCCTGAATGTTCAGGATCCGGGATCTGATGATTCGCGGAAGGCCAGCCACGAAGACATCAAGAACATGGCTCGTCTTGTGGAAGTTCTGGATAATATTCACTTTTATATGCTTAACGTATATCCTAATGAAATTTCCGCTGAAGATGTTGACGTCAATCGATTCGGTACGGCCATGAATTACACCCGGAAGCATATCATGGGAGGAGTCTATACGATTGAAGGAATAAGAAACGTCATCAAAATGGCATCGGCCATCGCGGGCAGCCCTCAAAAACTTAAGGAACGGCCCTTTATTTCCATGGTAACCTGCGTGGTCAGTCCCTTGAAGCTGGATGAACATTATTCCCGATTTACTATAGAAGCTGCTCGAAACGGCATCCCCGTGGTAGTGCCGGCAGAACCCCTTTGCGGCGCTACTTCACCCGTCACGTTAGCCGGTAATCTTGTTGTTCTAAACGTTGATACTTTAGCCGGGGTCATGCTGGCCCAACTCGCCAACCCGGGCACTCCCACCCTGTATGGCAGTGTTGCTTCCATCACAGACCTCCGCAGTATGAAATACCTTTCCGGAGCCGTTGAGATGGGACTATTGAACGCCGCGGCAGCTCAAATGGCCCAATTTTACCGCCTCCCATATTACGCAACAGCAGGCATGTCCGACTCCAAAGTAAATGACTCTCAGGCTGGATACGAATCAGCCATTACAAACGTAATGGTTGCGCTGGCGGGAGGAAACTTCATACATGATGCAGCGGGATTTCTCGAGTTCTGCATGACCGCATCCTATGATAAAATGGTCATAGATAACGAGATCCTCGGCATGGTCATGCGGGCAGTAGACGGGATCCGGGTAAATGATGAAACACTTGCCTTCGATTTAATAAAGGAGGCCGGCCCAGGTGGCCATCATGTTTCTTCACGCCACACACGTCGTCATATGCGTACCGAACAATATATTTCCGAGTTAAGCGATATCGAGGACCGGGACATATGGCAAGCCAACGGCGCAAAAGATACGAAGGCCAGAGCTACTGAAAAGGTACGGGAAATTATTGACAGCCCGCCCCGATCATTTGTTCCTGATGCCATTAGGGAACAGTTTAAGAAAGAGATACCGGGAATAATCGATGTGTAAAAACATAGGGGAAACAATATGCTGGTAATAGGTGAAAAAATAAATGCTTCCATCAAATCCGTGGGACAGGCGATATCCAACAAAGATCAGGAGTTCCTGGCAAACCTCGCCGTGGCACAAGCCGATGCAGGCGCGGATTACATCGATGTGAATGCCGGTGTCGGTCAGGACGCAAGAGAAGACGCATCGGCTATAATGGAGTGGGTGATAGATGTCGTGCAGAATGCAACTGATAAGCCAGTGTGCATTGACAGCGATGATCCCGCAGTCCTGGAAGCCGCCATCAACAAATATCGCGGCGAGGCGGTAATGATCAACTCCGTCAATGCAGAACCGGAGAGGTTGGAATCTGTCGGTCGCCTGGCGGCAGATAGAAAGGCATCGCTGATAGCCTTGGTTATGAAAGAGGAGGGTATCCCAAGAACCGTCGAAGAGCGGCTGGATGCCGCTGAAATAATAATAAAGCACCTAACCCGTCTGGGTGTTAATGAGGACAAGATTTACTTTGACCCCCTCGTGCTTCCCATTTCCGTAGATTCAACCCAGGCACTCGTTACTATAAAGACCATCGAGCAGATTAAATCCCGTTATCCATCCGCCAAAACCGCTATGGGACTCAGCAATATTTCCTTTGGACTGCCAAACAGGGGTATGGTCAACCGGTCATTCATGCTCATGGCCGCTTCGGCAGGACTTGACGCGGCAATCATGAATCCCCTTGACGCCAGGATAATGAGTCTGGTCAAGGTTGCCGCCATGCTTACTGACAAAGACCCCAGATGTAAAGGATATATCAGGGCTCACAGGAAAGGTCTGTTAATAGACTAAAGCGGCATAGCCGCAAAGGGAAAGGGCTGAGCAATGAGGACTGAGGACTAAATGCTAAAGGCCAAGAGAGGATTAATCTCTTTTATCTTTTACCTTTAACCTTTAGCCTTTAGCCTTTGGCCATCTGCGCAGAAAACGTAGTTGCTGCGGATAAAAATAAAAACACAGGAGATAGATAAATTGCCCAGAGAAGGAATCCTAATTAATAATCCTTATGAAAGGATGACAGGGAAGCATATAGAGAAAATTCATAAGGCTTCCATGGAAATTCTGGTTGACCCCGGCCTGATATGTTTCAATCAAAAGGCCGCAGAGATATTTGCCGCGAGTGGTGCGGATGTCACACCGGTTGAATCCG